>ENA-UAKS01000260-UAKS01000260.1-human-gut-metagenome-genome-assembly--contig:-NODE-260-length-23412-cov-8.555765_pt1 | contig 23412 bp, 17 predicted proteins | sample MGYA00243692_ERZ654452 | MGnify/ENA primary metagenome ERZ654452 (study PRJEB26926, sample SAMN06164442) | human gut metagenome | biome: ENVO:00009003; feature: ENVO:2100002; material: ENVO:00002003...
CCATGCCGTAATTTGCAAGGGAGACTGCCACGTTCGCCTCGCCGCCGCCGAAGGTAGCTTCCAACAGCGGGCTTTGGAAGAAGCGCTCGTGTCCCGGCGCTTTCAGGCGGAGCATAATTTCACCGAATGTCAGAACTTTCATCTTCGCCCCTCCTTACTTCTGCAGCAGATGCACGGCGAAACCGCCGAACTCGTCTTTGAGGTATGCAACTGTCATACGTCCGTTTTTGTACTTTGCCGAGCTCTCGTCATACGCAAAGCCCTTTTTGGCAAGCTCTGCCACCGCCAGCTCCACCGAGTTGGTGCGGATCGCAATATGACCGTTTTTGCCCTTGAACATGGTCTTCATGACTTCGATGCCGCTCGAGGCAAACATCGAAGAGCTGCCGTCTTTAACCGGCAGATCAAACGCTTCGTTCAGCTTCTCGCAGACCGCGGATGCCGCTGCGGCATCTTCGCAGTTGACGCCGATGTGCGCAACCTCAAAGCCGAGCGCGGCAGATCTTGCCTGTTTGCAAAGCTCGGTGATCTTCTCAAAATTACCGGCTGCAATGTCCGCCTTCGGGCAGACCCAGCTGCCGCCGACCGCGTGGATGAACGGTGCGGCGATGAACTCGCCGATGTTCTGCGTGTTGACGCCGCCGGTCGGAATGAACTTGATCCCGCCGAAGGGACCCGAGAGCGCCTTCATGGCAGAAAGTCCGCCATAAACGCCAGCCGGGAAGAACTTCACAACGTTTAAACCCAGCTTCATGGCTGCCATGATTTCCGTCGGCGTCACGCAGCCGGGCGTCACGGCAACGCCGTTTTCCACGCACCAGCGGACGACTTCCTCGTCAAAGCCGGGGGCAACGATGAACTTCGCGCCGCACTCGACGGCCTTGCGGCACTGGGCGAGCGTGATGACCGTGCCCGCACCGACGAGCATATTGGGGCAGCTTTCCGCGACTGCCTTGATCGAATCCGCAGCCGCCGCCGTGCGGAACGTGATTTCCATCACGTCCACGCCGCCGGCAAGCAAAGCCTTTGCCGTCGCGACCGCGTCCTTTGCATCGTCCAGCACCACGACCGGCACAACAGCCGATGCGGCCAGCCTTTTTAAACTATCCATTTTTTCCTCCTTATTACACAGCCAAAACGCCAGAACATAGGAACTGGGTACAGGGCCTGAATCAGCTCCAGCCTTCGGCAAGCTAATATGTGTATCCTCCGTGAAAAACACGAGCCGGATTTTTTACAAGCAGCGTATGGATTTCATCCTCGCTGACACCGCGTGCTTTCAGCTTCGGAAGCACGCTCTCAAAAATATGCGTAAAGCCCGTTATGTTATCAAAAGAACGGATCGCTTCGAACTTTTTGAAGCTGTTTTTCCCCCAGTCGGAATAAAAGGGGATGTCCTGCGAGATGATGAGCCTGTTGATCCAGCCGCGATCCATAAGCTCCAGCAGATTCCTTACGCGATCCTCCTCCGGCCATAGCACTTCCAACCCAAATCTGTCCAAACCGAGATAAACACCTATGCGCAGCAGCTCTTCCAAATAATCCAGATCATTCGTGTCGCCGACGTGACCGATCACAACTTTGGTCAGATCCACGCCTGCCTTTTCAAGAATCAGCGCCTGTTCGAGACCAAGCCGGTCAGCCGCTATGGTATGCGTTGTTACTGGTACGCCGGTAATTGCCGCTGCACGAGCTACTGCCTTTAACTGAAATACATTTACAGGGGTGATCCCGAATCTGTCCGTCGCAGCTTTCAGCATTCCCGCCTTAATATCGGTGCTCTCGCAGCCCTCTTCAATGTCCCGAATAAACAACTCCGATATTTCCTCATACGGTTTATCGATTTGCCAGCTCTCTTCATAGAAGAACAAACCGGTGGCCGCCACAATGTTGACATCGCACGATTCCGAAACCCGCTTTATAAAGCGAATATCCCGTCCCATATTCACGGCTGTCTGATCGACATATGTGCTCAATCCGTATTTTTTTGCTTTTTGAAAGACAGGCTTGATTTTCTCCAGGAAGATATCAGCATGAAACCAATCTGCATAACACCGCTTCATTGAGTTATTCAGTTCTGCAAGGTGTTCATGCATCAGGGTTATTCCCAACTCCCTAGGGTGTATCTGAAAGCTCCCAATGTGACCGGCAGCGAGAAATTTTTGCGCTGAGCAAGACATTTTTTCGCAGGAATACTGACGTATTTCAAGGAAAAATGGTGCAGCGCAGCGTGAAAAGATCCGCTGTCCGGGTGCGTTGGGAGTTTTCAGATACACCCTAGGGCTTACAGGGCCATTGACGGTATTGACGTAACAGGACATTTCACATCTCCCTTTCTCTCGTTTCCTCTTGATTTCTCAATTGGCGTACAGGTGATAAAGGTGGGGGCGAAAGACCGGTCCGGCGACAGTTCTGATTGTGCTCGGAATCTGACAGGCTAGGTGGTGAAGGGTCCCAGCATGTGTTTGTGTTCCATCAGCACAAAGATCGTATGGCTCTTGGAAACACACTTTTTTCCTTTGAGTTCGAGTAAGATGCTTTCCAGTTCTGTAATATCCCTTGCGTACAGTCTTAACTGATAGTCATACTCTCCTGTAATCGCATAACAGTCAACGATGTTCTCTTTTGCATTTACAAACTCAAGTAGTTCGTTTACCCTTGAATACTGATCAACAACAAGCAGTACAAATGCCTGGACAGAACTGTTAATCTTTTGTGGATTCAATTGAATCGTGAATCGCTCGATTATGCCGTTTTCGCGCAACCTGGAAATCCGTTTGTTGACTGCCGGTATGGATAGATTGACCTTTTTTGAGATGTCAGTCGCAGAGCAGCGTGCGTCCTCTGCCAAAATCCGAAGCAATTGAGCATCGATGCTGTCCATAAAAAATCCTCCTTTAGTAGTCAGAAGGTCTATTATGTTCTTAAAGCAGAAAGCACTGTGTCAAAGCCTCAACGCGAACTCGGAATATTTTTAACCATTCTACGTAGAATTCTTTGATTTTTCAAGTATTTTTAAGCATTTCGAACAATAATAAACTTTTTCTTGCATTCAACTTAATTTTACTCCATTATCCTTCCGTTTTGAAGCAGTAAGATTAAAAAAATAAACCAATTTTTATGCCGCCGCTCTTTGTGCAGGTTTTACAGTATTATGATGTGTTTTGCGCACCGACAGTGAGGCATCTTTCAGCCGCAATTGGAAATTCGCATCCTGCCCGTATTTCGCCCTTACGGTTGCTCCTGCACTAGGGATGAAAGCTGTCTGACAACTTGTCTTTTTATAAAAACATCAAACTGCAAAATATTGCACATCTCCAAAATTCAACAAATAATACTTCTATTTTTGAATGCAAGATGTTCCCTCTGCAGTGCTGCAGCCTACAGAGGTCATCCCAGCTAAGCGTTTTCTTAGCGCGAAAAAATCAGTTATATGTGATGTGAGGATGGAGGAATTTACTTTGAAAAAACTTACCGCTTTATTTCTTGCCCTGCTGATGTTGGTCAGTATGTGTGCCTGCGCGTCTCCTGCTTCTACAGAGGATGCCTATCAGGCGAAAGTCGCACTTTGTCTGGTCACTCCTGTGAATGATGGAGCATGGAGTCAGCTCGCTTATGACGCTGTTATGAAAGCAAAGGATACCTACAACATCTCCGTAAAATATACGGAAAACATCAAGCCTACCGAGATGGAAGCAGTTTTCACGGACTACGCATCTCAGGGATATGACCTGATCATTGGGCATAGTTTTTCTTTCGGCGATGCGGCTCTGGCCGTTGCAGAACGCTAGGGTGTATCTGAAAACTCCCAACGCACCCGGACAGCGGGCCTTTTTGCGGTGCGCCGCGTCATTTTTCCTTGAAATACGTCAGTATTCCTGCGAAAAAATGTCTTGCGCAACGCAAAAATCCCTCGCTGCCGGTCACATCATGAGTTCTCAGATACACCCTAGTTTTTCCATCACCAGTTCGTCAATCTCCTGCTCCAGTCGCAGGATTTCTTTCTGCAAAAACAGTGGGCGTCGAGGACCGGTTTCCTCAATGCCCACTGTTTTTGCAGCTGCGTGACCTTTTTCAGCTCGGCTGCATATTGCGCCCGCAGCTTTTCTGTATGTGCCCAGACGGCTTTATTCAGAACTTCCTCGTGGCTGCGGTGAGAGCTGCAATAGTCTTTCCCGTTCCGATAGCAGCCGCGTCTGGACTTTCTACCAGATTTCTTTACAGGATTTCATTCCGTATGGTATACTTGACAGGAAGAAAACAGGAAAATCGAATTTTTGAGGAGGCAATGAAATTTCGATCCTGTCACAGCCTCGTTCGCAGCTGACGCCTCCTGTTGTAGATTACTGCCTTGATGGGACGCCGTTTATCGTCACGCAGGAGCTTCCCGGCGAACGCTTGTCTGCGATCACATTTATTTTATGAAAAGGCTTGCACGAAGAATACATTTGTAGTACGATGGTAAATAAAGGGGTGGTATTGTTTGAATGAGCTGCGTTTGGAGATTCCAGTAAAAAAGTACATCGGTGAATCTGCTGTTATTTCCATGCGATTACCTCGCGATATGCTGCAGGAAATTGATGCGATTGCAGCCGATACGGGGCGGACAAGAAATGAAGTCTTAACACTCTGCATGGAGTTTGCGTTAAATCATCTTGATAGGGGTTCCAAATAAAACCGAAAGAGGGAGAAAAGAATGGCAATTATCAAGTGCAAAATGTGCGGCGGGGATTTAAACGTTGCGGGAGACAGCCAAATCGCAGTCTGCGAATACTGCGGAACGCAGCAGACGGTTCCAAAGCAGGACAACGAGAAAAAACTGACGCTGTTCGCGCGGGCGAACCGGCTGCGCTTTTCCTGCGAATTTGACAAAGCGGCGGGCGTTTATGAATCGATCGTCGCGGAATTTCCGGAGGAACCAGAGGCCTATTGGGGACTGGTGCTCTGCAAATACGGCATTGAGTACGTCGACGATCCGGCTACGGGTAAAAAGGTTCCGACCTGCCATCGGTCGAGCTTTGACAGTGTGCTCGAAGATGCAAACTTTGAGCTGGTCATGGAATATTCTGATGTAGTCACGCGGAAGATTTACCGCGAGGAAGCCAAAGCCATTGAGGAGCTGCGGCGCGGCATTATCGAAGTTTCCAGTCGTGAAGAACCATATGATATTTTTATCTGCTACAAAGAGACAGACGAGAATGGCCAGAGGACACTCGATTCCGTTTTGGCACAGGACTTATATGATGCACTGACGGAAAAGGGCTATCGCGTGTTCTTCTCCCGCATCACGCTGGAGGATAAGCTCGGGCAGGAATACGAGCCGTATATCTTTGCAGCCCTCAATTCCGCGCGCGTCATGCTGGCTGTCGGCACGGACTACGAGTATTATAACGCCCCGTGGGTCAAGAATGAGTGGAGCCGGTATTTGCAGCTGATTGCTGCCGGACAGAAGAAGTCGCTCATTCCGTGCTATAAGAACATCGACGCCCATGACATGCCGAAGGAATTCGCAAAGCTGCAGGCACAGGATCTCGGCAAGATCGGTGCGACGCAGGATCTGCTGCGCGGGATCGACAAACTGCTGGGCAGAACCGCTGCGCCCGCACCCGCGCCGCAGCCGCAGACAGCCGATCCGAAGGCACCGCTTTTAAAGCGCGCGGGTATGTATCTGGCGGACGGCGATTTTGCCAGCGCAAGGCAGTATGCCAACCGTGTGCTCGATCTCGACCCGGAAGAGCCGCACGCGTATATGTATCTGCTGCTGGCAGAGCTGAAGATCAGAACGGTCAACGAAGAGGCGCTGGTCAGCGCACCAAGGCCACTCGAAACATATCCCGATTACTGCAAGGCATGCCGCTTTGCGGCAGGCAGCTACAAACAGACGCTCGACGAGCTGCGGATGAAGCAGAAAAAGCTGCTGTACACACGCGCAGTCTCCGATCAGCCGATGGCCGAGTCGGAGAACGATATGATCGCACTCGCGGCGCGGTTCGACGCGCTGGGTGACTATGTCGATTCCAAGTCCCGCAGCAGCGCATTGATGCTGAAGGTAAGCTCGCTGCGGGAGGAACGTAAGAAGAAGCAGCAGGAAGAACAGCGGCGGCAGGAAGAGGCCGCCGCGCGCAAGCAGCAGGAGCAGGCAGATCGTGAGGAGCAGGCACGCCAGCGCGCCGAGCGTGACGAAGCGGAACGGCGCAGCCGCGAAGAGGAAAAACAGCGGCGCAGGAGCCGCGGCGTGGCACTGCATATCGGGCTGTGCGCCGCGCTGGCCGCGTTTGTGGCGTTCAGCTCTGTATTCCGCGCGATCCTCGCCGCGGACAGCGGCGGAACGTATCTGTGTGTGCTGGGTATCTATCTTATTTTCACGATCCTGCAGGGCATCATCATGCGCAGCCACAAAACACCCGAGGCGTTCGCGAATCTTCCGGCGGTCGGCGGCGTAATATACGCCATTCTTGTGATCATCGTCAATCTGCTGATGCCGGGTGAGTCGCCCAGTTTCGGGGAGGTCATCGGCATGATCTTTGGGACAGCGCTGCTGGGCGCGATCTGCAGCGGCATCGGCTGCCTCTGCAAGCTTTTCCGAAAAGGTATGGGCGATTGAAGCGGATAGAAAGAGAGTGGAAAAGCCATGGCAATCATCAAATGTAAGATGTGCGGCGGGGATATCGAGATCTCTGCGGACAAGACCTTTGGAACGTGCGAATACTGCGGCAGCACGATGACGCTGCCCAAAGTGGACGACGAGCAGCGGGCGGCGGCGTTTAACCGCGGCAATCACTTCCGGCGCAGCGGCGAGTTTGACAAGGCGCTGGCCGTGTATGAGCGCATCGTTGCCGAGGACGACAACGACGCTGAGGCGCACTGGTGCTGCGCGCTGTGCAGGTTCGGTATCGAATATGTGGAGGACCCGGCAACATATGAATGGCTGCCGACGTGCCACCGTGCGAGCTTTGATAGCTTCCTGGAGGACGTGGACTATCTGGCCGCAGTCGAGCATTCCGACGGCATCACCCGCCGCCAGTATCAGAAGGACGCAGCCAAAATCGCCGAGGTGCAGCGCGGCATTCTCGCCACCTCGCAGAATGAGCAGCCGTTTGACGTCTTCCTCTGCTACAAGGAGACCGGTGAGGACGGCCAGCGCACACGCGACAGCCTGATGGCGCAGGAGGTCTATTACGAGCTGACCGAGCAGGGCTATCGCGTGTTCTTCGCGCGCATCACATTGGAAGATAAGGCGGGCGCGGAATATGAGCCGTATATCTTCGCGGCGCTGAACTCTGCCAAAGTCATGGTCGTGATCGGCTCGAAGCCGGAGCATTTTAACGCCGTCTGGGTCAAAAACGAATGGAGCCGCTTCCTGTCCATGATGAAAAAAGATCGGAGCAAGCTGCTCCTGCCGTGCTACCGCGATATGGACCCGTATGATCTGCCTGAGGCGCTGTCGGTGCTGCAAAGCTATGATATGAGCAAGATCGGCTTTATGCAGGATCTGATCCGCGGCGTCAAAAAGGTGATCGATGCGGGTAAACCGCAGGAGGCCGCCAAGGAAACGGTCAAAGAGACAGTCGTGGTACATAACGAGACGAGCGGCAATGTGCAGGCGCTGCTCAAACGCGGCAATATGGCGCTGGAGGACGGCGATTGGACGAAGGCTGACGAGTTCTTCGAGCAGGTACTCAATCAGGATGCCGAATGCGGCGCGGCGTATCTGGGGAAGTTCCTGGCGAAAGTGAAGTCACCGTCCGCGCAAAAATATGCAGCTTCCTACATTGAACAGGTGAAAAGCGCTGCACCGACAAGGAAAAACGCAGAAGCCTGCGCAGAGGACAAAGCGTTTATTGAGGCGTGCATTAAAAAATATCAGGTCGCGGATTATTACCCTGCGCAAGAAATCCGTAAGGCGCTGCAATTCGACCGGCGGTATTGCGCCGACCGCGCCGCATATTTCCGTAATTCCCAGAAGCGTGCGGAGCAGCTGCTCGATACCGACCGGAATTTTGCGCGTGCAGAAAAATATGCTTCCGGCGAGACAAAGGTGCAATGCGGCGCGCTGCGCAGCGCGCTTGCGGATGCACTGCGCCAGCAGGAGCAGACGGCAGCGCAGGAGGCGCAGGCCGAAAAGCAGCGTGTGATCGACGCTTATCATGCATTTTTGCAGAAAACAGAGCCCAGACTGGCCGAACGGCAGAAAGCCGCGCTTGCAAAAAAGAAAGCAGACGAGCAGGCGGCTGCGCAGCAGCGTATGGAGGAAGAACGCCAGCGGGCGGAAGAAGAGCGGCGGCGCATCCGGGCGCAGCGCGAGGCGGCTGCGCAGAAAAAGAAAATTATAATCTTTTCTGGCGCGTTTGTCGCAGTGGTCGCGGCGATTCTGCTTGTCACGAAGGTTATTATGCCAGCTGCAAACTATTCCAAGGCTGAAAAGCTGCTTGCGGCCGGGGATTATGACGGTGCGATTGCGGCATTTGCGGCGTTGGGCGGTTACAAGGACAGCGCTGAAAAATTAGAGCAGGCGGAAACGGAAAAAGAAGAAGCGCGTCTTGCCGCAGAAGCTGCCGAGGAAGAAGCTCGAAACGCGCAGGCGTATGCAGATGCTGAGGCGTTGGAAGCTGCGGATAAAGCCGTAGAGGCTGCCATGGCTTTTGGAAAGCTTGGAGACTATCGGGATGCACGGTCCCGCAGCCTGGCGCTATGGGACACCCTTGCGGTTCGGGACACGATCAGCGCAGGAACCGGATACACTGTGGGGCTAAAACGCGATGGCACGGTGGTTGCCGTGGGAGATAATAGGGCTGGAGAATGCAATGTCAGTGGCTGGACGGACATCGTTGCCGTCAGCGCAGGAGACAATTTCACTGTTGGACTGAAAAGTGACGGTACTGTGGTCGCTGTGGGAGATAATGAGGATGGTGAATGTGATGTCAGCAGCTGGACGGACATTGTAGCGGTCAGCGCAGGAGACTATCACACCGTAGGACTGAAAGTAGACGGCACGGTGGTCTCTGTGGGGAGAAACAAATATGGCGAATGCAATGTCAGCAGATGGACGGACATTGTGGCAATCAGTGCAGGAGACGACTGCACCGTTGGAGTGAAAACCGACGGCACAGTGGTCGCCGTGGGAGCTGGAAATAAGATACAAGGCCTCGACCGCTGGACAGACATCGTGTCCGTCAGCGCAGGAAACTTTCACACCGTAAGATTGAAAAGTGACGGTACTGTGGTCGCCAAAGGATCGGATATTGATGGCGAATGTGATGTCGGCGGCTGGACGGACATCGTGGCGGCCAGCGCAGGAGTCGGATACACTGTGGGACTAAAACGCGATGGCACGGTGGTTGCCGTGGGAGATAATAGGGATGGAGACTGCAATGTCAGTGGCTGGACGGACATCGTAGCGGTCAGCACAGGATTCTGGCACACTGTTGGGCTGAAGCGCGACGGCACTGTGGTCGCTGTGGGGAATAACGAGTATGGCCAATGTGATGTCGGCGATTGGACAGGCATCAAGCTGCCGTCGGACAGATAAAGGAAAGACAGGAGATGCAAGCATATGGAACAGATCACCGATAATATGCAGAAATATGCCAACTACAAGGAGCAGATGGGGCGGCTGAGCAAGGCGCTCACACAGGGCTTTTTTCTGGAAGCGATCTTTATCGAGTATGCGATTCTGGAAGACCGGCTGGAATCCATCCTGCGCCACAGCGGAAAATGGAATCCGGATGCAAAGAACTTTGTGTCATTGGATAAAAAGCGGAAAAACGTCGCAAAACTGGCCGAAGAAAAGAAAAGTCTTGCACATAAATATTTTCCGCCGGAGCTGACGGACCGCATTGACGTTTGGAAAGGTGCTCGAAATAAAATCATCCATGCGCTGATGAAGCAGGATCTGCACACCGAAGACCTGTCTGCCGTTGCGCTGGATGGACAGGCACTTGTCAAGACACTTTGCAGCAAAACCTCGCTTTACAACCGTGCGCTGGAACGGCAGGCCAATAAGGAGAACGGAAAATGAGCAAATTTGTCATTGAATGCCCAAAATGTAGGAATTACGCTGAGGCCAGCACCGGCCTGTTTGCAAAAAGGAAGATCCAATGCGCATGCGGCAACACGATCGACGTGCGCACAGAAAAACTGGCGACCCGCAAATGCCCGAAATGCGGCAACACGGTCATCTATGACCAGTCCAAGGGCGAAAAGGCGCTCTGCCCGGTCTGCCACGAGCCGATCAACACGACAGCGCTGCAGCTCAAGACCGTGGAGTTCTCCTGCGCGCAGTGCGGCATCCAGCTGCACGCGAGCAAGGCGGACCCCGTCTGCGTCTGCCCGGTCTGCGGCTGCGAAAACAACGTTGAGCAGCGGGCCGTGACCGAGAAGATCAAAAAGGACGGCCTTGCCAGCATCATCAAGTATGAGGGCGACAACGAAACGCTCGTCTGGAAGCACCCGATCGAGGACTTCAACTTCGGTTCGCAGCTGATCGTCCATGAAAGGCAGGAGGCCATTTTCTTCCGCGACGGGCAGGCGCTCGACCTCTTCGGCGCGGGCCGCTATACGCTGCAAACACAGCAGCTGCCGCTGCTGGAGAAAATTTATAAGCTTCCAACCGACACCGAGGGCACGTTCCATTCCGAGGTCTACTTTGTCAATCTTGCCACCCAGATGGGCGTCAAGTGGGGCACGGACAGCAAAGTCCGGCTGTTTGATCCCAAATCCCGCATACATATTGAGATCGGTGCATCGGGCGAGTTCAGCATTCGCGTAACTGACTCGCGCAAGCTGCTGCTCAAAATCGTCGGCACAACGGGCGGCCTTGGGCAGTCGGATCTGCTCGGCGGACAGACGGTTTCCTACACGCATACCAGCGAGCGGACGGAATACAGCGGCCAGAATGGCGAGAGCGTCAGCCAAAAGGAAACCACGTCGGTGAAAGCGAACAGGGGATTGTTCCGCTCAATGATTATGGCGCAGGTCAAGAGCTTCCTTGCGCAGACGATCAAAGAAAATTCCATCGACATTCTGGAGATCGACGAGCACCTGATGGCACTCTCCGGTGCGCTGCGCGAGCGGATCAACGCCGCGCTGGATGAGTACGGCCTGACGATGCCAGAGTTCTACGTCAGCCGCATCGTAACGCCGGACGACGACCCCAATTTCCGCCGCATGAAGGAGCAGTACGCCGAACAGTATCTGCTCGTTCGGCAGGAGGGGATCCGCAAGGCTGAGGCGGAAGCCGCAGCAGACCGCAAGGCGGTCGAGGCACAGACGGCGGCCAGAATGAAGATCATCGGCGCACAGGGAGAAGCCGAAGCGCTCAAAATTCAGAAGCAGGCCGAAGCAGAGGCTTACCGGATGCAGGCCGAGGCGGAAGCCGCCGAAATGCGCATGAAGGGCTATACCTATCAGCAGGAAACGTCGCGGCAGGTCGGCATGGAAGCAATGAAAAACGGACTTGGCGGCGGAGCGAACGCCGCGGGTGCGCTGGGCGACCTCGCGGGGCTTGGCGTGAGCCTCGGCGCGATGGGCAGCGTCATCGGCATGACGAAGGACGCGCTGAATCCCATGACACAGGATGCCGCGCAGATGGGCGCGGCAGTCGGCGCAGCTGTCGCGGGCGGTTGGGATTGCCCGGCGTGCGGCCACAAGAACATCTCCACGAACTTCTGCCCCGACTGCGGCGGCAGAAAGCCTGAAGCGAAAACCGGCTGGGACTGCGCACAGTGCGGCACGAAGAACATCCAGAGCAGATTCTGCCCGAACTGCGGCGCAAAGAAGCCGGAGGGATCCAACGGCTGGATCTGCCCGGAATGCGGCACAAAAGATATTCTGAGCAAGTTCTGCCCCAACTGCGGTGCGCGGAAACCGGAAGAAAAACATGGCTGGATCTGCCCGGATTGCGGTACGAAGGATATTATGACAAACTTCTGCCCGAACTGCGGGCGGAAGAAAGATGAATCCTGCTGATTGGAGGGATAGATGATGAAACTGAGCAAAGGGAAATTTCAGACGATTCTGATTCTTGCCATTGTGCTGGCCGCATATCTGTTGCTGGCATTCGTGATCCCGTTTGCAAAGACCGCTGTGTTCTGGCTGGCGCTGGTGTTCACGCTGGCAGCGTTCGGCGTACAGCTATATGTGCTGAAACTGTCGTTTACAAAGGGCAAGGATGCGCGCAGCAAATTTTACGGTTTTCCGATCGCGCGCATCGGCGTCATGTATTTGATCGTGCAGATCGCGTTGAGTTTTTTGTTCATGGCGATCGCAAAATTCTGTGCAGCATGGATCGCGGTCATTGTTTTTGCACTGCTGTTGGCTGTCACCGCCGTTGGCGTCATTGCCGCGGATGCAATGCGCGACGAGGTCGAGCGGCAGGACGCGCAGCTCAAGGCCGATGTGGCTGCCATGCGTGCGCTGCAATCCCGTTCGACCGCGCTGGTTTCTCGCTGTGAGAATGCAGAGTTGAAGGCAGACGCGCAGAAGCTTTCCGACGCGTTCCGATACAGCGATCCTGTAACAAATGACGCGACAAAAGACGCTGAACATGAGCTTTCCGCCTGCATGGACGAGCTGGAGCGGGCTGTTCTCGACAATGACACCGAAAGTGCGAGGGTGCTGATCAAACGCGCAGCAGCGCAGCTGGCAGAGCGGAATCGCCTGTGCAAGCTGAACAAGTGACGTTTCTTGCCAGCCTTAATACCAACCAGCCGAATAAAAGCAGGAGGCGGCCCATAACTTTGGGCTGCCTCCTGCTTTTATTCGGTTGTCAGTCAGAAATACTCATTGCACAGCAGACGGTACGGCGGTTCGTCTTCTTCGATCTTCGGGAAGCGGCCGACAGGCGGGTTGAAGCGGTTGTCGGTGTTGTCGTCGCTGCACTGGCTGACCTCGCCGAGCAGAACGGGGCCGGTGTCCGCCTCGACCGCGAAGTCGTGGTACATTCCTTGCGCGACCCAGAGGCTTTCGCCCGGACGCAGACGGATCTGCGTGCCCGCGGGAACCGTGCGCTTCAGGCCGTCGCAGTGGACGGTCACGTCGGACTCATAATCAATTTCTTCATTCGGCAGGCTGTTGTACACGCGGATGAGGCAGTTACCGCCGCCGCGGTTGATAATGTCCTCGGTCTTGTACCAGTGAAAATGGTTCGCGGCCATCTGGCCCTCCTTCAGATACAGCAGCTTCTCTGCGTAGACCTTCGGATATTTTTCCGGCTGCGTGCGGCAGCCGTTGCGGATGGTGATGAGGGAGAAGCCGAATTTGTCAAAATCGCCGAGGCCGAAATCCGTGATATCCCAGCCGAGCATACAGTCGCGCACTTCATCGTATTCATGGCCCTTCGTCTTCCACTCCTCGGGCGTGAAGTGACAGAATGGCGGCAGATAGCACTTGTATTTTTCGCACATGGCCTCCAGCTCCCTGAGCGCTTTGTTGATCTCAGAACGTTTCATAATACCTCTGCGACAGGCTGAAGGCGATCTCCGACAAGCGGAGGCTCGATATCATCAAGCTCATCAAAAACGAATCTCTCTGCGGGCAGGATCTGGCCGAGCGCATCGGCCTGTCTCCCGCCACGATCTCCCACCACATGAGCTCGCTCGTGTCCGCCGGGTTCATCCACGTGGACAAGCAGAACCCGCGCGGCTTCAACCTTGAGGCTGCGCGGGTCCTGTTTTGGCGAAAGAAATCCCGCAAACAAGTGACCGGCTTGTCTGCGGGGGATTCTTTATCAATATGAGGGGAAAATGAAAAAGTGTTTATCGCTTCTTGCAGGATTATCATAGCAAGGGTTTATTAAAAAACTTAGAGGCAAGTTTTTAAATAACTATTAAATTCGAAACTTCTTTTTTCGATCAAATGTTTACAAAAATATCACAATTTTCGGCCCTGCTCCCCCTTGACAAATTCCGGGTACAGGACTATGATGAAGCCAAAATGAATTAGCACTCATGAATATAGAGTGCTAACGCTGGAAGAAGAGGTGTGAACTATGAACGCACAGAACTATACGCAGAAATCTCTGGAGGCCATTCAGGCCGCCCAGAAGCTGACCATTGAAAACCAGAACCAGCAGATCGAGCAGATCCATCTGCTGGCCGCGCTTTTGAAGCAGGAAAACGGCCTTGTGCCGCAGCTGCTGAAAAAGATGGGCGTGACGCTTGAAAGCTTTGAGGCTGCGGTGGACGCGGAGCTGGCGAAGCTGCCGCGCGTGACCGGCTCGGGCCGCGAGGCGGATAAATATTATGTTGCGCGTGCCGTTGATACGGCGCTGAACAGCGCGGAAGACATCGCAAAGCAGATGAAGGACGAATATGTCTCCGTCGAGCATCTGTTTTTGTCCCTGATCGAAAACGCGGACGCGGTGCTGAAAAGCCTGTTCCGTCCGTACCAGATCACGAAGGAGGCCTGCCTGCAGGCGCTGCAGTCGGTGCGCGGCAGCCAGCGCGTGACGTCCGACACGCCGGAGGATACGTATGAGGCGCTTGCCAAATACGGCACGGATCTGGTCAAGCGTGCACGGGAGCAGAAGATGGACCCGGTCATTGGCCGCGACGACGAGATCCGGAATGTCATCCGCATCCTGTCCCGCAAGACGAAGAACAACCCGGTTCTCATCGGCGAACCGGGCGTCGGCAAGACGGCCATCGTCGAGGGCCTTGCGCAGCGGATCGTCGCGAACGAGGTTCCCAAGTCTTTGCAGGACAAAACGATCTTCTCGCTCGATATGGGCGCATTGATTGCAGGCGCGAAGTACCGCGGTGAATTTGAAGAGCGTCTGAAGGCCGTGCTGGCCGAGGTCAAGAAGTCCGAGGGCCGCATCATCCTGTTTATCGACGAGCTGCACACCATTGTCGGCGCGGGCAAGACCGAAGGCTCGATGGACGCAGGCAATCTGTTAAAGCCGATGCTCGCGCGCGGCGAGCTGCACTGCATCGGCGCGACGACGCTGGACGAATACCGCCAGTATATCGAAAAGGACCCCGCGCTTGAGCGCCGGTTCCAGACCGTTCTGGTGCAGGAGCCGACGGTGGAGGATACCATTGCCATCCTGCGTGGTCTGGAGTCCCGGTACGAGGTCTTCCACGGCGTCAAGATCACGGACAACGCGATCATCGCCGCCGCGACGCTCAGTAACCGCTATATTACCGACCGCTTCCTGCCCGACAAGGCTATCGACCTCATTGACGAGGCCTGCGCCATGATCCGCACGGAAATGGACTCCATGCCGACCGAGCTGGACGTCATCAACCGCAAGATCATCCAGATGCAGATTGAGGAAGCAGCGCTCAAAAACGAGGACGACGAGCTTTCCAAGGCGCGGCTGACGGAACTGCAAAAGGAACTGGCCGAACAGCGCGAAACGTTCAACTCCATGAAAGCCAAATGGGAAAACGAGAAGAACGCCATCGGCCGCGTGCAGCAGCTGCGCGAACGCATCGAGCAGATCAACCGCGATATTGAATCTGCCGAGCAGAGCTATGACCTTGAAAAGGCCGCGAAGCTGAAGTACGGCGATCTGCCCGAAGCGAAAAAGCAGCTGGAGCAGGAGGAACGGCTGGCGCAGAGCGGCAAGGAGACGAGCCTGCTCCGCAACAAGGTCACGGAGGAGGAAATTGCCAAGATCATCGAGCGCTGGACAGGCATCCCGACCGCAAGACTGATGGAGGGGGAGCGCGACAAGCTGCTGCATCTCGAAGATACGCTGCACAAGCGTGTTGTCGGCCAGGATGAGGCCGTGCGCGTCGTCTCCGAGGCCATCCAGAGAAGCAGAGCAGGCATTCAGGACCCGAACCGGCCCCTCGGCTCGTTCCTGTTCCTTGGCCCTACCGGCGTTGGCAAGACAGAACTGGCCAAGACGCTGGCAGAGGCGCTGTTTGACGATGAAAAGAATCTGGTGCGCATCGATATGTCGGAGTATATGGAGAAATTCTCCGTGTCGCGTCTGATCGGTGCGCCTCCCGGATATGTGGGCTATGAAGAGGGCGGCCAGCTGACCGAAGCCGTGCGCCGCAGACCGTATTCCGTCATTCTGTTTGACGAGATCGAAAAGGCGCACCCGGACGTGTTCAATATCCTGCTGCAGGTCCTCGACGACGGCCGCATCACCGACTCGCAAGGCAGAACCGTGGACTTCAAGAACACCATCATCATTCTGACCTCGAATCTCGGTTCGCAGGCCATTCTGGACGGCATCACGCCGGAGGGTGAAATTTCGGAGGCTGCGAAGAACGAGGTGCAGGCGCTCCTGCGCCGCAGCTTCCGCCCGGAATTCCTGAACCGGCTGGATGAGATCGTCTTCTATAAGCCCCTGTCGAAGGAAAACATCACTGGCATTATCGACTTGCAGATCGCGGCGCTCAACAAGCGCCTTGCCGACAAGCAGCTTAAATGCGAGTTGACTCCGGCGGCAAAGTCGTTCGTCATCGACGCGGCCTATGACCCGCAGTTCGGCGCAAGACCGCTGCGCCGCTACCTGCAGCACACGGTCGAGACGCTTCTTGCGCAGCGCATCCTGCGCGGCGACGTGCTCCCCGGTCAGACGCTTGTCTGCGACGAGCAGAACGGCGAGCTGGTCATCAGCGCGAAATAAAATACAAACGCCCTGCCGCAGCTCTCTGCGGCAGGGCATGAAAAACTCCGGGCCTTTCAAGCCCGGAGTTTTTTACGGTAAGACGCATGGCAGGACTGCACACCCTTCTCCGAATGGATGCTACACCCGTTACCCGGACAGCCAGCTCCGAAACGGCAACCTTGCGGCACACAGGGTAGACTGCTTAGTGCTGCTTGGTTCCCCACCTGACACGGTTCACAGAGCCCTATTGCGCAAGACCAGATCTTCAACACCGCTTATCCGGGTCAGACGACACAGCATACACCCTCGGTCGGGAATTCCTCCCCGCTGTAGCGGATTGCGGGTAACAGGGCACCGCTATCTCCCCAAGTAGTGCAGCCTTGCCATACGTCTCGCCGTTTTGCGTTCAGTCAAGCTTGCTCTCGACAAAATCGACCAGCTCACCGACGGTCGCGATCTTTTCCTCCAGCTCCAGATCGACGCCGAGCTGCTCTTCCAGATCCATGACCATCTCGACGGTATCCAGCGAATCGACGCCGAGGCTTTCGAACGTGGTGTCGCGGGTGATCTCGTCTGCCGGAATATCGAGCTGCGAGGCAAGATACGCCTGAATCTTCTCAAACATCTTGAATTCCTCCGTTGTTACGGTTTCAAATTGCATAAGACTATGATACGAATATTTTTTCGGTTGTCAAGCATAAAAGTGTAAATATTCTGTATTTTCGAAATTCTTTCATGGCAGGTCCTGCCTTCTTAGTTCAAAAAGTCGCGCAGCTTCTTGCTTCTGGACGGATGGCGCAGCTTGCGCAGGGCCTTGGACTCGATCTGGCGGATGCGTTCGCGCGTGACGTCGAACTCCTTGCCGACCTCCTCGAGCGTGTGCGGCTTGCCGTCGGTCAGACCGAAGCGCATCCGCAGCACCTGCTCCTCGCGCGGGGTCAGCGTGGACAGGACCTCCTCAAGCTGCTCACGCAGCAGCGTGTAGGACGCCTCCTCCGACGGCTGCGAGGCCTCGTCGTCCTGAATGAAGTCGCCCAGATGGCTGTCCTCCTCCTCACCGATCGGCGTTTCGAGGGAAACCGGCTCCTGCGCAATCTTTAAGACCTCTTCGACCTTGCTTTCCTCGATATGCAGTTCGTCCGCGATCTCCTTCGTCGTCGGCTCACGGCCCAGCTTCTGCACCATGGAGTGCGACGTGCGCAGCACACGGTTGATCGTCTCGACCATGTGCACCGGAATGCGGATCGTACGCGCCTGGTCGGCGATGGCGCGGGTGATGGACTGCCGGATCCACCAGGTCGCATAGGTGGAGAATTTATAGCCCTTCGTATAGTCAAATTTTTCAACAGCCTTCATCAGGCCCAGATTGCCCTCCTGGATGAGATCGAGCAGCTGCATGCCCCGGCCCACGTAGCGCTTTGCGATCGACACGACGAGACGCAGATTGGCCTCAGACATACGCTTGCGTGCGTCCTCGTCGCCCTCGGCCATTTTTTTCGCGATCTCCTGCTCCTCCTCAGGCGTCAGGAGCTTGATGCGGCCGATCTCCTTGAGGTACATCCGCACAGGGTCGTCCAGCTTGGCGTTTTCCACGTCCTCGGGCAGCGCCTCTGGCTCGTCCAGATCCGCGGGCAGGCCCTCGTCCTCGATGGCCTGCATTTCACTGAGCGTGGGGTTGTCCATATCAGCTGTGCCGATGACGTCCAGCACGTCGGAGACGTCGATCTCGATGCCGGCCTGCTCAAGAATGTCATAGAAGCGCTCGGTCTGGTCCTGCGTGGCGTCCACGTCGTCGAGCGTTTCAACCAGATGCTTGGAGGAAACCTTTCCGGTCTTTTTCGCCTCGGTAATCAGCGCTTCGAGCTTTTGGCGGTTTTCTGCCGTGAGATCCATCTTCTGCAGAAGTTCCAATTCTTTTCCCATTGCTTACCCTCCATACTGTTTTGTTGATTTCATCTGTTCGGCCAGCAGCCGCAGATTTTCCTCCGAGCGCGTCAGGCTCCGACCCTCATATTCTTCCTGGATCACGCGCAGATAATCCGCGAACGCTTCATCAGAAACGGGAGCGGTGTCCCGGCTCATCACATAGGACAGGTGCGCCATTTCCTCCGGCGTGAGATCCGGCCCCAGCGCGGCAAGCGAAACGGGCCGCCCGGACTGTACGCGCTGGCGCAGGTCGGCCAGCACCCGGCCGAACAGGTCGACCGAAAACGCCTCCGCCGGGAGCTTCACGTTCGCGATCAGCTCCGGCTCACGCAGGAGCGTGCAGATCAGGCCCTCCTCGGCGGTCGCGGAACGGAGATTGTCATAGCGGATGGCGCGGGTCTTCGGCGCACGCTGGCGCGCGATGTCCAGCTCCTGCGCCTCCTGCTTTTTCTGCTCGATGGCGCGGGCCTTGCGGTAGGCCTTTTTGATTTCCAGCTGCATGGCCTCCGGCGTGATGCCGGCGGCCTCTGCCGCGCGCCGTCCGTAGACCTCGCGCTGTACCGCGTTCGGGAATGTGGCGATGAGCGCGGCGGCCTGATTCAGAAATTCTACGCGCTGATCGTCGAGCGTCAGGTCGTATTTGCGCTTGAGGCTGTCCAGCCGGTACTCCGCCTGATTCTGGCAGGCATCCAGCAGCACCTCGAAGCGCTGCGCGCCGTATTTTTTCAAAAACTCATCCGGGTCCTTCGCGCCCTGCATCCGCAGGACGCGCACCTGAATGCCGGTCTTTTCGAGCATGGGGATGGCGCGGCGCGTGGCGTTCTGCCCGGCCTCGTCGCCGTCGTAGGTCAGAATGACCTGATTGGTGTACTTGGCGAGGATATTCGCGTGCTCCTCCGTCAGAGACGTGCCGAGCGACGCGACGGCGCAGTCGAACCCGTACTGGTGCAGGGCGATGGCGTCCATATAGCCCTCGGTCAGGATGATGCGCCCCTGCTTGCTCTTGCGGGCAATATTGAGTGCGAACAGATTCTTGCGTTTATTGAAAATAATCGTCTCGGGCGAGTTCAGGTATTTCGGCGTGGAATCGTCCATCACGCGGCCCCCGAAGCCGATGATATTGTTCCGGATATCGATGATGGGGAACATGAGCCGGTTGCGGAACCGGTCGTACACGCCGCCGTTTTTGCCCCGCAGGGAAAGCCCCGCGTCGACCAGCTCGTCGAGCTTATAGCCCTTTTCCTTCATCGCGTCCGTAAGCTCCGCCCACGCGTTCGGGCTGAAGCCAAGGCCGAAGCGCTTGACCGTCTCCATGCTGAGCGCGCGCTTTTGTATGTACGCCTGCGCCTCGGTTCCGGCAGGGGAGAACAGCTGCTGGCGGAAGAACCGCGCCGCGTCCTTGCACAGCGCCCAGAGGCGCTCCTGCTTCTGGTACTGCGAGCGATAATTCTCGTCCTCCGGGACCTCAAGGCCCGCGCGCTTTGCAAGAAACCGCACCGCGTCGGGATAGTCCAGCCCCTCGATCTGCATAATGAAGTTGATCACGCCGCCGCCCGCGTGGCAGCCGAAGCAGTAATAAATCCCCTTGTCCGGCGCGACGGAGAACGACGCGGTCTTTTCCGAGTGGAACGGGCAGAGCCCAAAGAGGTTCGAGCCACGGCGCGTCAGGCTGACATACTGCCCCACGACCTCGTCGATGGGATTGCGCTCGGTGAGCGCGTCCAGAAACGGCTGCGGAAACGCCACGGGATCGACCTCCTTTCAGAATGTGTGGGCATCTGCCCCTGCAAAAATCGCGCGCGGCAGCGGATCACCGCACCTGCCACGTCGCGGGGATAAACAGCTCCGAATACTTATAGACCGCGTAGCGGTCGGTCATGCCGGCGATGTAGTCGCAGACGATGCGCTCCATGCCGTCAAAGTCCAGCTGCGGCAAAAAGTCCGGCGGCAGCCTTTCGGGGTTTTTCATGTAATACTCAAACAGCCTGCACAGCATATCCTTCGCCTTCGATTCCTCACCCTTGGCGACGGGATTCGTATAGACGCGGGCAAACATGAACGTGCGCAGCTGATCCATGGCCTGTGCCACGTCCGGCTGCATACCGAGCGTGCCGGTCAGCATCGTGTTTTCGATCATGTTCTCGACCAGCGTGTTGATCCGCTGCGAATGCGAGTGGCCGAGAATTTCCGCGATCTGCGCCGGGATATCGGCCTCGGTCAGGATCCCGGCGCGCATGGCGTCGTCGATATCATGGTTAATGTACGCAATGCGGTCGGACGTGCGCACGATCTGGCCCTCGAGCGTCTCGGGGATAAAGTCTCCCGTGTGGCCGAGAATGCCCATGCGCACCTCATAGGTCAGGTTCAGTCCCGCGCCGTCGCGTTCGAGCTTGTCCACCACGCGCAGCGACTGCTCGTTGTGGCGGAAGGGCTTGTCCAGCATACTGGACAGCGCCTTTTCTCCCGCGTGGCCGAACGGCGTGTGGCCCAGATCGTGGCCGTAGGCCGCGGCCTCCGCCAGATCCTGATTGAGCCGCAGTCCGCGGCAGATTGTCCGCGCGATGCGCGCGACCTCCAGCGTGTGGGTCATGCGGGTGCGGTAATGGTCGCCCTCCGGCGATAAAAACACCTGCGTCTTGTGCATCAGACGGCGGAAGGACTTGCTGTGGAGAATGCGGTCGGCGTCGCGCTGGTAGCAGGTGCGCACGTCGTTGTCGTCCTCCGGCTCCGGCCGGCCTTTTGTTTCGGCGGCCTTCTGCGCCTGCGGGGACAAAAACTCGTATTCCTCCTGCTCCATCCGTTCGCGCACGTTCATAAAACCCCACCTTACCTTGTCAGAATACCTGTTATTTTTGAATTCCCTGTGGAATTTGCGTGAATTTTCTTTAAAAACTTATCGGATTTTGACGCCGTGCAGTTCCGTCCCTGTCCGTTCCGTGCAGAGGCTTCCGGCAGAAAGTTCCCGCAGAGCAGCGGCAAATGCAGCTTCTTCCGGCTCAGGCAGAAGGACGGTCATGGCGATCTCGGCGCCATAGTCCGTGTCCCGGAGCAGCCCGCCGCGCTTTTCCAGCTCCAGCTTCACGCGCTCAAAGAGCGCATAGGGGCAGTCGAGCCGCAGTACGCTCCACGGGCGAAGCTCGGAAATGCCCGCGTCGTCCAGCGCGTCCTTCGCGGCCTTCGTGTACGCGCGGCAAAGGCCGCCCGCACCCAGAAGAATCCCGCCGAAATACCGCGTCACGACGCACAGCACGTCCTGTACGCCCTCGCGTTCGAGCACGTTCAGAATCGGCTGGCCGGCTGTGCCCTGCGGCTCGCCGTCGTCGCTGTAGCGCTTCTGGCCGGAGTGCAGGATGTAGGCCCAGCAGTTGTGCCGCGCGTCGTATTCCTGCTTTTTGACGGCTTCCAGCCGGGCTCTGGCTTCGGCCTCCGTCGTGACGGGGGTGATCAGGCCCAGAAACCGCGACTTCTTTTCCATATATTCCGATGTGCCTTCCCCGGAGGGGATCAGGAACTGTTCCATTATACTTCCTCTATTACATACTGACGCAGTTTGCCGAATAAGGTTTCGTCCAGCACTGCGTCGATCTGAATTCCGTTGTCTGCATACTCGCTGGAGAGCACCTGCGCCGTATCGTGGAGCGCGGCGACCATGCCGCCCTGCTGATACGGAAGGAGCAGCTTTACGCGGTGCTTTCCGCGTCCGAGCTGCGTCTCGATGGCCTCCCTGAGCGCGTCCAGCCCATAGCCGCTCGCCGCCGAGATCGCGACCTTGTCGCTCCCGCGCGGAATTTCGTCGTCCGGGACAAGATCACACTTGTTATAGCATTCCAGAACGGGCGTGCCGGGCTTTGCCAGCTCCGCGATCAGGCGGTTCACGACCGCGATATGATCCTCACGCTCCGGGTCGGCGCTGTCGATGACGTGGACGAGCAGATCCGCATATTCCAGCTCCTCAAGCGTAGCGCGGAACGCTTCGACCAGATGGTGCGGCAGCTTTGCGATAAAGCCGACCGTGTCCGACAGCAGCGCCTGACACGTATCGGAGACGGTCAGCTGCCGCGTCGTGGTGTCGAGCGTGTCGAACAGGCGGTTATTCGCCGGGATATCAGAGCCTGTGAGCGCGTTCAGAAGCGTCGACTTGCCCGCGTTCGTATAGCCGACGAGCGCCACGACGGGCAGCTCGTTTTTCTGCCGCCTGCGGCGCTGCTCGGCGCGGGTCTTGCGCACGAGCTCGAGATTTTCGCGCAGCTTCTGGATGCGCGAACGAATATAGCGCTTATCGGTTTCCAGCTGCGTTTCGCCGGGGCCTCTCGTGCCGATGCCGCCGCCGAGACGGCCCATTTCCTCGTTCCAGACCGTGAGCCGGGGCAGATAATACTGATACTGTGCCAGCTCGACCTGAAGCTTGCCCTCGCGCGTTTTGGCGCGCTGGGCAAAAATATCGAGGATGAGCGCACTGCGGTCGAGCACGGTCGTTTTTAAAATATCTTCCAGCGTCCGCGTCTGCGAGGGGGTCAGGTCATTGTCGAAAATGACCATGTTCGCGCCCGTTTCCAGCACGAGCTGGCGGACCTCCTCGGCCTTGCCCTCGCCGATGAACGAGCGGGGGTCGGGGGTGTGCTTGTTCTGCAGGACCTTTCCGGCGCATTCGCCGCCTGCGGTATTGAGAAGGGCCTCCAGCTCGTCCAGCGTCGTCTCGGTCGCAGTCTCTTCCTTTGTGAAGCAGTCCGCGTTGAGGCCCACGAGCACGGCCCGGTCGATGGTTTTTCGGTTCAGTTCTTCCATAAATCCATTTCCGTCAGTTTCTTACAAATTGCGACAAGCATGAAAAAAGCCCGCACCGATACGCGGTGCGGACTGTCTTCTTACTTCAGGCCGTATTTCTTGTTGAAACGGTCAACACGTCCACCGGTGTC
>ENA-UAKS01000265-UAKS01000265.1-human-gut-metagenome-genome-assembly--contig:-NODE-265-length-23204-cov-7.154996_pt1 | contig 23204 bp, 20 predicted proteins | sample MGYA00243692_ERZ654452 | MGnify/ENA primary metagenome ERZ654452 (study PRJEB26926, sample SAMN06164442) | human gut metagenome | biome: ENVO:00009003; feature: ENVO:2100002; material: ENVO:00002003...
ACGAGATCGCTCAGTGTCTCGTGGGCTCGGAGATGTGTATAAGAGACAGGTGGGAGATGATGTGCTTGTGCTCGAACGGCACGTCCTCATCGGCATACGTGACCATGTTGCAGCGGTAGCACGCATCGCCGGGGGCGAGCCGGATGCCGGACGCCGCCGCCTCGAGCGGGGCGCGGCCGAAAAAGTACTTGCGCGGCGAGCAGCCGAAGATGGACATGATGGCCGTGTCGCTGCCGGGGGCGAAGCCCTCGGGCACGTTGCGCACGCTGCCGAGGATGCCGTGGCGCGCGAGGGCATCGATCGCGTCTTTTTTCGATGCTTCGAGCGGCGTGCGGCCGCCGAGCGTGTCGAGCGGATGGTCGGCCATGCCGTCGCCGATGACGAGAATGTATTTCATACTGTATCCCTCTTTTCGGAAGATTTTTCGCCGCGGGGTGCCCTGTGGGATGCCGGGACCCGCGGTTTTTTCTGCCCCACAGTATATACTATTTCCCCCGGTTTGTGAAGCGGCATGGCGCGTTCCGGGACATTTTGCTGCTATTTGTAGAATTCAACAAAATTATTCAAATCATTAAATTAGGTATTGGCAATTTTTCGTCATCATGATATAGTAGAATACTGTTAAGTATCCGCTAAGTTTTCGCTAAGAAATTGCCCCGGCATTGCCGGGGTTTTCCGCAGATCGGGAGGGACAGCAAATGTCGATCGGACAATATCTGCTCGGCGGCGTGGCCGGACTGGTGTTCGGCCTGCTCGTGGCCGCCGGCAACACGCTGCTGACGCGCCGCAGCCTGCAGCGCGCCAAGCAGAGCCAGGCCACCGTCATGGGCACCAGCGGCCTGCGGCAGGTCATCAACCTCGCCGCGCTCGTGCTCGTGTACCTGCTGCGCAAGGTCGTGCCGCTGCCCCTGGCCGGCACGCTCATCGGCACGGCCGTCGGCCTGTCGGGCGGCAGCATCGCCGGCGTGTGGATCCTCGCGCGGAAAATGGACGACACCATCCCCGCCGAGGGCGTGGAAGTGCCGGACGCGGAGACGGCCGAGCTGCCCGAAAACACTGCACAGGAACGCACGCCGGATACCGCCCCGGCGGACGAACGGAGGGACGACACCAATGGGTGAGACGAATGTACTGTTTTCCATCGGCCCGCTGGAAGTGACCGGCGCGGTCGTGACCATGTGGGTCATCATCGCCGTGCTGGCGCTGCTGTCGTGGCTGGCCACGCGCAGGCTGCGCGACGTGCCCGGCCCACTGCAAAACGCCGCCGAAATGGCCGTCGAAAAGCTGCAGGGCTTCTACGGCGGCATCCTCGGCCCGGCCAATGCCCGGCGCTACTTCCCGATGATGGCGACGTTTTTCATCTTCATCGTCGTGTCCAACTACATCGGGCTGCTGCCCGGCGCGGGGCAGGTGTTCACCGTGCCGACGGCCACGCTGTCCATCACGGCGGGCCTGGCCATCATCGCCTTCTGCATGACGCACACCGTCGGCATCCAGCGCCGCGGGCTCAAGGGCTATCTCAAGAGCTTCATCAAGCCCTTCCTGCTCATGCTGCCGCTCAACCTCATCGAGCAGATCGTGCGGCCGTTTTCCCTCGCGCTGCGACTGTACGGCAACCTCTACGGCGAGGAAATGGTCACGCACGAGCTCGGCAACCTCTTCCCGCTCGTGCTGCCGCTGCTCATGCAGGTGCTGAGCCTGCTGTTCTGCCTGATCCAGGCCGTCGTGTTCACGATGCTGCTGTCGATCTATATCGAGGAAGCCATCGAGGAGTGACGCCCTGCATCCCATAACCACGTAAGGAAAGAAGATTCAGATAACCGAAAAACATTAGGAGGAAAAGAGTTATGTCAACCGGAATCATTGCGATCGCCGCCGCGCTCGCCATCGCCATCAGCACCATCGGCCCCGGCATCGGCCAGGGTCTTGCCGCCGCCCACGCCATGGACGCCATCGCGCGCCAGCCCGAGGCCGCCGGCACCATCCGCTCGAACATGATCATCGCCATGGGCCTGCTCGAATCGCTGACGATCTACGGCCTGCTGATCGCGTTTCTGCTGATCGGCAAGCTCGGCTGAGAAGCCCGGAACAAGGGAGGCACACGCTTTGAGCATCAACATCTCCGAACTGATCTGGACGGTGATCTGCTTTTTCGTGCTGCTGGTGGTTTTGAAAAAGCTGCTGTTTGACCCGCTGGTGTCGTTCATGGCCGCGCGCGACGCGCGCATTCAGGACGGGCTCAACGCCGGGCGCACCGCCCAGCAGCAGCTCGACGCGGCCGCACGCGCGCGCAGCGAGGCGCAGCGCAAACAGGCCGCCGCGGCGGACGCGCTGCTGGCCGAGGCCAAGAGCGCAGCCGAGCGCGCGCGCGCCCAGGCGCTGCAGAGCGCGCACCAGGATGCCGCGCAGGCCACACGCGCCATGCGGGCGCGTGTGCGCGACGAAGAGACCGCCGCGGCCGCCGCCGTGGACGCGAAACTGCCCGAGCTCGTCACGGCGCTGACCGGCGGGCTGCTCGGCAGCGACGCAGCCGAGCGCAATGCCGCGCAGATCCGCCAATGGGTCGCCCCCGCGCATGAGGGCTGAACCATGAATGAAATGAATCGAAAGGGGGCGCCGACGCCATGGAATTTCTGAGAGCCATCGGCCCCGTCTTCAACTTCCTGCTGCTGGCAGGCGCGCTGTTTTTCCTGACGCGCAAGCGCATCCGCAAGCTCTTCCGCGACCGGAAAGAGCGCATTGCCGAGGCGCTCGGCCGCGCGGCCGACGCGCAGGATCAGGCCCGCCACACCGCCGAGGACATTACCGAGGCGCAGCAGGCGGCCGACGCGCAGGCGCAGTGCCAGCTCGCGGACGCGCAGCGTCAGGCCGCAGCCAACACCGCGGCCGCCGACGCCGAGACCGCCCGTCAGGCCGAGGCCGTGCGCCGCAGCGCGCAGCAGACCGAGGCGCAGCTGCGCAGCGACATGGAAGACCGCGTGAGCGACGCGGCCATCGGCCGCATCACGGCGGCCGCCGCCGGCGTGCTGGCGCAGGATGCGTTCGCACCCGCGCGCGCAAACCTCGTTGACGACTTTCTCGCCCACATCGGCGAGCACCTGACCACCCAGCCGAGCGACGCGCTCGCCCTCGCCGAGACCGGCACGCTGACCATGACGGTCGAATCGGCAGAGCCCCTGAGCGCCGCCGCGCTCGACGCGCTCACCGGCACGCTCACGCGCGCCTACGGCCACGTCACCGTCATGACGGCCGTGCGCCCGGAGCTGATCGGCGGCGTGTGCCTGCGCATCGGCGACACGCACTATGACGGCACGCTGCGCCACGCGCTCGACCTGCTCGAGCAGGACGCGGCCAACAGCGTCCTGCACACCACGGACGAAACGCCCGACCTCGCTGACTGCATCCGCACCAGGCTCGCGGACACGCACGTCGGCATCGACGTGTTCCAGTCCGGCGTCGTCACGAGCCTGTCGGACGGCATCTGCCGCATCCGGGGCCTCGCCGACGCCATGGCCGGCGAGCTGCTGGCCTTTGACGGCACGCTGCGCGGCATGGTCATGGACCTCGGCCGCGAGGACATCGGCGTCGTCCTGCTCGGTCCCTACGGCCACCTGCAGGAGGGCGACCGCGTGCGCCGCACGGGGCAGATCATGTCCGTGCCCGTGGGCGAAGAAATGACCGGCCGCGTCGTCGACGCGCTCGGCCGGCCGATCGACGGCCTCGGCCCGATCCGCACGACGGAGCGCCGCGCCATCGAGAGCCCCGCGCCCGGCGTCATCGCGCGCAAGGGCGTGAGCGTCCCGCTGCAGACCGGCATCAAGGCCATCGACGCGCTCGTGCCCATCGGCCGCGGCCAGCGCGAGCTCATCATCGGTGACCGCCAGACCGGCAAGACCGCCATCGCCATCGACGCCATTCTCAACCAGAAGGACACCGGCGTGCTGTGCATCTACGTCGCCATCGGCCAGAAGGAATCGACCGTCGCGGGCGTCGTGCAGAAACTGCGCGACCGCGGCGCCATGGCCTACACCACCGTCGTGTGCGCGCACGCATCCGAGACCGCGCCCATGCTCTACATCGCGCCCTACGCGGGCGCCGCCATCGGCGAGTACTTCATGTACCGCGGGCGCGACGTGCTCATCGTCTATGACGACCTGTCGAAGCAGGCCGTGGCCTACCGTGAGATTTCCCTGCTGCTGCAGCGTCCGCCCGGACGCGAGGCCTACCCCGGCGACGTGTTTTACCTGCACTCCCGCCTGCTCGAGCGCGCCGCGCGCCTGAGCGAAGAAGCCGGCGGCGGCAGCATGACCGCCCTGCCCATCATCGAGACGCAGGCGGGCGATATCTCGGCCTATATCCCGACGAATGTCATCTCCATCACCGACGGGCAGATCTTCCTCGAGACGGATCTGTTCCACGCCGGTGTGCGCCCGGCCATCAACGTGGGCCTGTCCGTGTCGCGTGTCGGCGGCGCGGCGCAGCTCGGCGCGATGAAGCAGGTCGCCGGCCGGCTGCGCATGGATCTGGCGCAGTACCGGGAGCTGGCGTCGTTCGCGCAGTTCGGCTCCGATCTCGACAAGGCCACGCGCGACACGCTCGCGCGCGGCAGCCGCATGACCGAGCTGCTGAAACAGCCGCAGTACGCGCCCATGGACGCGGCCGATCAGGTCGCGGTGCTCTTCGCCGCCGGCGAGGGGTACACGGACACGATCACCGTCGAGGACGTGCCGCGCTACGCCGACGCCCTGCTCGCGCGCATCCACCGGACGTATCCGGAGCTGCACGCGCTTGTGCACAGCGGCAAAAAGCTCCCGCCCGAGGCGCTCGAGCGCCTGCGTGAGCTCGCAGCCGAAACGCTGAAAAATCTATGAACCACCATTCCCGCCGCCGGCAGAGAGGAGTTGACGCCCCTTGACGAACCTGCATAAGATCCGCGCGCGCATCCGCAGCGTGAACAGCACGCAGCAGATCACCCGCACGATGAAGATGATCGCCGTGTCGAAGCTGCGCAGGACGCAGACGAGCCTTGCGGGCGTGCGCCTGTTCGCGGACAAGAGTCAGGCCGTGCTCAACGCCCTGCTCGCCGGCGACGCGAGCTTTGAGCACCCGTATCTCACGCCCCGGCGGCACGTCGGCCGCGTGTGCTACGTGGTCTTCTGGGGCAACCGCGGGCTGTGCGGGGCGTATAACCAGCTGCTGCTGCGCCACCTCGAGGGGCTCGTGCGCGCCGAGGCGCGCCCCTGCTCCGTGATCGTGTGCGGCCGCTGGGGGCGCGACGTGCTCGCGGGCACCGACCTGCCCGTGCGGCAGATCTTCTCCGACCTGAGCGACACGCCCACCATGGCCGAGGCGCTCGAGATCGCCGAGGCGCTCAAAAACCTCTACCGCACCGGCGAGGCGGACGAGATCCACCTCGTCTACCAGCACTTTGACTCCGTGCTGCACCAGACGCCGACGCACCGGCAGCTGCTGCCCGCCGCGCCGGAGGCCGACGCGCCCGCCGCGAACAACAACTACCTGTTCGTGCCGGACGCGCAGACCGTGCTCGACAACGTGCTCGAGCTGTACCTGAACAACACGGTCTACGCCGTGATGCTCGAGGCCCGCGTGGGCGAGCACGCCGCGCGCATGACCGCGATGACCGCCGCCACGGACTCGACGGCGGAGCTCATCGAGGACCTGAATCTGGAGTTCAACCGCGCGCGTCAGGCCGCGATCACGACGGAGATCTCCGAGATCGTCGGCGGCAGCGCCGCGCTGAAAAAATCGGACAAATCGGACTAACACCGCGGCGGCAGCGCCGCGTCCCACGAAGGGAGAACGTATGGAAAACGGTATCGTCAAAAGGGTCATCGGCCCGGTGGTGGACGTGCAGTTCCCGGCCGGAAAGCTGCCGGAGATCAACAACGCCATCGAGGTGCACGCCGGCCAGCGCCGCATCGTCATGGAGGCGGTGCAGCAGCTCGGCGACAACGCGGTTCGCTGCATCTCGCTCTTTTCCACCGACGGGCTGCAGCGCGGCTGCGTCGCCGTGGACACCGGCACGAGCGTGAAAATGCCCGTCGGCGAGGCGACGCTCGGCCGCATGTTCAACGTCATCGGCGAGCCGATCGACGGCAAAGGCCCCGTCAACGCCACGGAATATCTGCCCATCCACCGCGAGGCCCCGGCCTTCACGGACATCGCCCCCGCGACCGAACTGCTCGAGACCGGCATCAAGGTCGTCGACCTGCTCGCGCCCTATGCCAAGGGCGGCAAGATCGGTCTGTTCGGCGGCGCAGGCGTCGGCAAGACCGTGCTCATCATGGAGCTGATCCGCAACATCGCCTACGAGCACGGCGGCTACTCCGTCTTTGCCGGCGTGGGCGAGCGCTCGCGCGAAGGCAACGACCTCTGGAACGAGATGAACGAATCCGGCGTCATCAGCAAGACGGCGCTCGTCTTCGGCCAGATGAACGAGCCGCCCGGCGCGCGTCTGCGTGTGCCGCTCTCGGGCCTGACGATCGCGGAAAACTTCCGCGACGAGTCCGGGCAGGATGTGCTGCTGTTCATCGACAACATCTTCCGCTTCACGCAGGCGGGCAGCGAGGTGTCGGCTCTGCTCGGGCGTATGCCCTCCGCCGTCGGCTATCAGCCCACGCTCGCCACCGAGATGGGCAAGCTGCAGGAACGCATCACCTCCACGCGCAACGGCTCGGTCACGAGCGTGCAGGCGATCTACGTCCCCGCCGACGACCTGACCGACCCTGCCCCGGCCACGACGTTTGCCCACCTCGACGCCACGACCGTGCTCGACCGCAGCATCTCGGAGCTGGGCATCTACCCGGCCGTCGATCCGCTCGGCTCGACCTCGCGCATCCTCGAGCCGGACATTCTCGGCCGCCGGCACTATGACACCGCGCGCGCCGTGCAGCGCGTGCTGCAAAAGTATAAGGACCTGCAGGACATCATCGCCGTGCTCGGCATGGACGAGCTGAGCGTGGAGGACAAGGCCGCCGTCAACCGCGCGCGGCGCATCCAGCGCTTTTTGTCGCAGCCGTTCCACGTGGCGGAAAACTTCACGGGCATGGCCGGCAAGTACGTCCCGCTCGACGAGACCATCCGCGGCTTCGAGGCCATCCTCGGCGGCGAGTGCGACGACATTCCCGAGCAGGCGTTTTTGTTCTGCGGCTCGATCGACGACGTGCTGCGCAAGCGCGACGCGCTGCAGTGAGGTGCGCCATGGCGGACACACTGCATCTGGAGATCGTCACGGCCGGCGGCGCGGCCGTGGACACGCAGGCCCAGCAGGTCACGCTCCCCCTCGCCGACGGGGAGGCCGGCATCCTGCCGGGCCACGCGCCGCTGCTCGGCGCGCTCGTGAGCGGCGTCGTGCGCTATACTTCCGGCGGCGCGGAGCACTACTGCGCCGTGAGCCCCGGCACGGTGAACGTCGCCGCCAACACTGTGACCGTGCTCGCCCGCACGGCCGAGCCCGCGCCGGACATTGACCTGCCCCGCGCCGAGGCGGCGCTGCGCCGGGCCGAGTCGGATCTGGAGGTGCGCGGCATGGAGATGAACGTCTCCACGGCCGAGGCGGCCCGCGCGCGCGCCCACGCGCGCATCCGCGCGGTAAAACTCTGGCGCGAAAACGGATAAAACCCGGCCGGAAGCCCCCGCACTGTCCCATGCAGCGGACAGCCGCGGGGTTGCAATTTCACCTGGGATATGAGAAAATGTCTGCGTATTCGCTTACGCAGACATTTTTGCGTTCCCCGCCCGACGCGGGCATTCCCAGCGCAGGAAACGGGGGCACGCCGGTTCGGAGCGGAGGTGACGGTATGCAGTCAGAGCACAACGCACGCCGCCGCAGATGCGCGCAGTCCTGGCCTCCCCTGTGTAAGGGGAGGTGGCGCGGCGCTTTGCGCCGTGACGGAGGGGTTGCAGACACCCCCACGCTTTTATCATCAAACAGGAGATGTGACCCATGGCCCAACCCACTCGCGGCCGCAATTCGCAGGCCAAAAATCATCTGATCACCATCGTGCTCGCGCTCATCATCGCGGTCCTCGCCACGTGGTTCGGCTACGGCCGCGACCACGCAGCCGCCTACCCGAGCGCCACGGCTGCGCCCGGCGTCACCGCGACGGCCATGCCCGGCGACGGGCTGACCGTGACGTATCTCGATGTCGGCCAGGGCGACTGTACGCTGCTGCAGTGCGACGGGCAGGTCATGCTCATCGACGCGGCCGAGGGCAACCAGGCCAACAAGATCACGGCCTACCTCAAGCAGCACGGCGTGACGGCCATCGACTACCTCGTCTGCACGCACGCGCACGCCGACCACTGCGGCGGCATGAAGGCCGTCATCGCGGCCTTCCCGGTGCGCACGCTCTACAGCTCCGTCACCTCGAGCAGCAACGGCGCGTTCCAGCGCGTCATGCGCGCGGCCGAAACGGCAAACCTCGCCATCACCGTGCCGAACGTGGGCGACACGTTCTCCCTCGGCAGCGCGACCGTGACCGTCCTCGGCCCGCAAAAGCACTACAGCGACGTCAATAACCAGAGCCTCATCCTGCGCGTGGACTACGGCAGCAACGCCTTTCTCTTCACCGGCGACGCCGAGTACGAGAGCGAGACGGACGTGCTTGACGCGGGCGAGGACGTCCGCTGCGACGTCATCAAGGCCGGCCACCACGGCAGCCGAACCTCCACGGGCTACCGCCTGCTGTACGAGGCGCAGCCGAAGTACGCCGTCATCAGCTGCGGCGCGGACAATGAGTACGGCCACCCGCACGACGACACGCTCAGCCGCCTGCGCGACGCGGACGTGACCGTCTACCGCACGGACCTCAACGGCACGATCGTCTGCCGCTCCGACGGGGTCGACCTCACCTTCACCACCGAGAAAGAAGGCTGATCCCCTTGCACCGCACCCTCTCGGCGGCGGGCGCGTTCTGGCTCGCCGCGTTCACGTATTTCATCTGGGGCTTCACGTTCCTCGCCTCGCGCATCGCGCAGGACTACGGCACGCCGTTCGTGCTGCTGTTCTGGCGCTTCGCACTGGCATTCCTGCTGCTGAACCTGCTGCGCCTGACGGGACACTTCCCCGTGCGCTTTCGCTCTCGGAAGCTCTGGCCCGTGCTGCTGGCGGGCCTGTTCGAGCCCGTGCTCTACTTCCCCTGCGAGCAGTATGGCCTCCGGCTCACGAGCACGTCGTTTTCCGGCGTCATGGTCGCGCTCATCCCGCTGTGCTCGCTCGTCTACGGGGCGATCTTCCTGCACGAAAAGGCCACGTGGCGGCAGGTCGTGTTCTCGGTCCTCTCCGTCGCGGGGGTGATCGTGCTGGCCGTCTACGCCACCGGCATCGGCGCGGGCAGCTTTCTCGGCTTTCTCATCCTGCTCGGCACGGTCTTTGCCGGCGCGGGCTACATGGTGGCCTGCCGCGCCTGTTCCGGCAGCTTCACCGCCTTTGAGCGCACGTACATCACCTGCGGCATGGGCGCCGCCGCGTTCGGGGTGCTGTCCGTGCTCGAGCACCGGCGCGACCTGAGCGCCGTCGTGCTGCCGATGACGCACGCGCCGTTTGCGCTCGCCATCGTGTTTTTGAGCGTCGTGGCCTCGGTGCTGTCCTACCTCGCGCTCAACCGGGCGCTGGAGGTACTGCCCGTCGCGCGCACCGCAGCGCTCATCAACTTCTCGACCGTTGTGTCCGTGCTCGCCGGGGTGCTCCTCCTGCACGAGCCGTTCGGCTGGGTCAGCGCCGCGGCCTCGGCCGCCATCCTCGTCGGCATCTGGGGCGTGCAGCGCTTCGCTGCGCCGGCAGTGCCGGATACCGCCGAGAGCGCCGAACCGCTGTCCCCGTCGTGAACGGCCCGGCCTTTGCCCCACTTCCAGTCTAGTATGCTTTTGCATTACTTGTCAAGCGAGAATTGCTGATTTTGCATAATTCTAGTTTTCCACGATCTTTCCACAGAGTTTTCCACATTTTCACCGGTTTCCCACAGCGGCTTTCTTTCCCCCTGGCTTTCTTTGAGAGAGACAGGGTAAGATATGCTTTGCCGTGTGTTCCTGCTGTAAGGTAAGACACGGTGTGGTACGGTACGGTACTGTACGGTATGGTACGGTGCCACGTGACGTACACACACCGTACCCGTGACACAAGCGCCCCGCCGCGCCGGGCATTTCCGGCCGCAAACCCGATAAATATTCATTTCAAAGGATGACCCCTATGCAATCTACCAAACAGAAGATCGAACGCGCCGCGCTGGCTGGTCTCGCCGCGGCAAGCATGGAAGAACGTGAGCGCTCGACGGACATTTCTCTTGCCGAGCTGGCCGCGCTCGTGGAGACAGCCGGCGGCCAGCCCGTCGTGACGCTGCTGCAGAATAAGCCCACGCCCGACCCGCGCACCTTCCTCGGCGAGGGCAAGGTGGCGGAGCTGCGCGAACTCATCGTCGCCAACGACTGCGACCTCGCGGTGTTTGACAATGAGCTCTCCCCGTCGCAGATGCGCGTGCTGGAGGAGGAACTCGGCGTGCGCGTGCTCGACCGCTCGGGCCTGATCCTCGACATCTTTGCCCAGCGCGCCCAGACGCGCGAGGGCCAGCTGCAGGTGGAGCTGGCGCAGTACCAGTACCTGCTGCCGCGCCTGACCGGTATGTGGACGCACCTCGTGCGGCAGACGGCCTCTGGCGGCTCGTCGCCGATCGGCACGCGCGGCCCGGGCGAAACGCAGCTTGAGACCGACCGCCGCCACATCCGCCGCAAGATCCAGAAGTTGCAGGCCGAACTCGAGGACGTGCGCAAGATCCGCCGCACGCAGCGCCGCCGCCGCGAGAAAAACGCCCTGCCGGTCGTGGCCCTCGTCGGCTACACGAACGCCGGAAAATCCACACTGCTCAACTGCCTGACGGGGTCGGACATCCCGGCCAACGACCGCCTGTTCGACACGCTCGACACCACGACCCGCCGCTGGCGCATCGACGCCGCGCAGGAGGTGCTGCTCTCGGACACGGTCGGCTTCATCCGCAAGCTGCCGACGCACCTGGTCGAGGCGTTCAAGGCCACGCTCGAGGAGCTGACGTATGCCGACGTGCTCCTGCACGTGATCGACCTCTCGAACCCCGAGTGGGAGGCGCAGGCGGAGGTCGTCGACCGGCTCATCGACCAGCTCGGCGCGGCGCAGACGCCGTGCATCCGCGTGTTCAATAAGTGCGATGCCTATCTCGGCATCCTGCCGCACGGGGAAAACATCGTGTGCATCTCGGCCCGCAGTGGTGAGGGCGCGGCAGAGCTGACCGAGTGCGTGCGCGCCATCCTCGGCCGGGCCGACCACCATGTGACGCTGCTGCTGCCGTATGCGCAGGGCGCGCTGCTCGAAACGCTGCACCGCGACTGTGCCGTGCTGCACACCGACTACCGCGACGACGGCATCGCGCTCGAGGTCATCATCCACCCGGAGCAGTGGACGCGGTTCGAGCCGTTCGTCATCGCGGGCGAGGAGGGGTAATATGGACAGCTACCGCATTCCCACGAAATCCGGCGCGTCGGAATACGTGGACAAACGCTCGCGCTTTCTGGGCCTCGTGCGGCCGGTCGGCTCCGAGGACGAGGCGCGTACAATCATCGCCGCGTGCAAAAAGCAGTATCACGACGCGCGGCACAACTGCTGGTGCTACCTGCTGCGCGACGGCACCGAACGCTACTCCGACGACGGCGAGCCGCAGGGCACGGCCGGCATCCCGATGCTGGAGGTGTTCCGCCGCGCGGGTGTGACGAACGTTGTCTGCGTCGTCACGCGCTACTTCGGCGGCGTGCTGCTCGGCACGGGCGGCCTGCTGCGGGCGTATACCGCCGCCGCGGCCGATGCCCTCGCCGACGCCGGCATCTCGGAGGTGCGCCGCTGGCTCGCCTGCGAGGTCAGCACGCCCTACGCGCTCTATGAGCCGGTGCGCGCGGCCGTCGCCGCGCTCGGCGGCGTCGTGCAGGAGACGCAGTATGCCGCCGCCGTGACGGTCTGCGCCCTGCTGCCGGAGGAAGCCGGCGAGGCCTTTGCCGCGCAGGTGCGCGACCTGACCGCCGGCCGCTGCGCCGTGCGCCCCGTCGGCGAGACGGAGCGCGCCGTCCCCCTCGCCGGCGCGGGCTTGTGAGCGCGTGTGCACAGTACCTGTGCGCGCCGCCCGCCGGAGTATAGGCGTATATAAGTATCGCAAAGCCCTCCCGATTTGGGAGGGCTTTCGTGCCGCTGCGCACCTTTTGCCTTCCCCCTTGCGGCGCGAATGATCGACGGTTTTGAAATATTTGAGCCGCGGGGAAGCCCGCGGGGGCAAGGCCCGCCTCGGATGAAATCCTGCATCGCCCTCTGGCGATGCCTCCCCCTTGAGGGGAAGGCATCGCGGCAGCCACGCCGCGACGGATGAGGTGGCGTTGAATGCACACGGAATCCCAGCCAAAATATTGCATAAGCATTCTGCTTGACGAATATCTATCCGCATCCATTTTCCGCGGATCTTTACAGCGCTTGCAGGCCAAAACGATCGTGAAAAAATTGGCACTCGATTTGGAAACTTTTTTTCTGCATTTTTTCAAAAAAAAGAGGGAAATGCACGGCAATGTCGTATCAGAGTATTGCAGCCGGAAATGGCGCAAGGCGCTCCGGCCGCAACCATGGATTTTATGTGGAAACGGAGGGATCTCTGTGCCCTGCCCAAGAGAAAAACGCGAGGCCGCCGAGGCGCTGCTCATCGGCCCGCACGGCCTGCTGAGCACGCAGTCCACCGGCCGCCCGACGCCCGAGCCGCCGTGTGAGATGCGCACGTGCTTCCAGCGCGACGTCGACCGCATCACGCACTCGAAATCGTTCCGCCGCCTGAAACACAAGACGCAGGTGTTCCTGCGCCCGGAGGGCGACCATTACCGCACGCGCCTGACGCACACGCTCGAGGTCGCGCGGCTCGCGCGCACGATCGCCCGCGCGCTCGAACTCAACGAAGATCTCACCGAGGCCATCAGTCTCGGGCACGACCTCGGCCACACGCCGTTCGGCCACGCGGGAGAGCGCGCGCTCAACGCGATCTATACCGGCGTCGGCTTCCGGCACTATGAGCAGAGCCTGCGCGTCGTCGACCGCATCGAGCGCGACGGCCGCGGCCTGAACCTCTGCAACGAGACGCGCATCGGCATCCTCAACCACACGACCGGGCAGCCGCGCGGCACGCTCGAGGCCGACGTCGTGCGCCTGGCCGACCGCGTGGCCTACATCAATCACGACCTCGACGACGCCATGCGCGGCGGCATCGTGCAGCCGGAGGACGTGCCCGCCATCGTGCGCGAGCGCGTGGGCGAGCGCAACAGCGTGCGCATCAACTCCATCCTCACGGACATCATCGCCCACAGCGGCGACGGCGAGCTGCGCATGTCGCCCGATATGCGCGAGGCCGTGGACGTGTTCACGACCTTCATGTACGAGGGCGTGTACTACAACCCCATCGCCAAGGGCGAGGAGCGCAAGGTGCAGAATATCCTCGGGAGCATCTGGGAATATTATGTCAACCACATTGACGAGCTCCCGGTGGTCTATCAGTCCATCGCGGACGACGAAGGGCCGCAGCGCGCGGTGTGCGACTATGTGTCCGGCATGACCGACAGCTATGCGCTGGAGGTGTATTCGGAACTGTTCATCCCCGCCGCCTGGACCATTAAATAAGGAAGTACATACAACGGAAACCACAGAAAGAAGGTGACGCACGTGGCCTTTCCGGAATCCTTTCTGCAGGAGCTCGCCGAGCGCAACGACATTGTCGATGTTGTGAGCGGCTACGTGCGCCTGACGAAAAAGAGCGGGTCGAACCTCTTCGGGCTCTGCCCGTTTCACAGCGAAAAAACGCCGTCGTTTTCCGTCTCGCCGGATAAGCAGATCTACCACTGCTTCGGCTGCGGAAAGGGCGGCAGCGTCATCAGCTTCATCATGGAGATCGAGAACCTCTCGTTCCCGGAGGCGGTGGCGTTTCTGGCCAACCGCGCGGGCATGCAGCTGCCCGAGCAGTCGGACGACCCCGGCGCGAAAAAGCGCCAGCGCCTGCTCGCGCTCAACCGGGACGCGGCGCGCTTTTTCCACGCGCAGCTCAAGACCCCGGCCGGCCAGCCGGCGCGGGACTATCTCGCCCGCCGGCAGCTCACGGCGCAGACCGTGACGCGCTTCGGCCTGGGCTTCGCGCCCGACACGTGGGACAGCCTCGTGCGCGCGATGAAGGCGCTCGGCTACTCCGAGCAGGAGCTGTTTGACGGCGGGCTCGTGCGCCACGGCCGCTCCGGCGGCGTGTACGACACGTTCCGCAACCGGCTCATGTTCCCGGTCATCGACGTGCGCGGCAACGTCATCGGCTTCTCCGGGCGCATCCTCGGCGACGGAGAACCCAAGTACATGAACAGCCCGGAAACCATCGTTTTCAGCAAGAGCCACAATTTGTTCGCGCTCAATTTGGCTAAAAAGTCGAAATGCGGGTATATCATACTGGCAGAGGGCAACATCGACGTGGCGAGCCTGCATCAGGCGGGGTTTGACAGCGCGGTCGCCTCGCTCGGCACGTCGCTCACGCCGGAGCAGGCGCGGCTTCTCTCGCGCTACACGAGCGAGATCGTCATCGCCTACGACAACGACGGCGCGGGGCAAAAGGCGTCGCAGCGCGCGATCGGCATCCTCGAAAAGCTCGAGGTGCGCGTGCGCGTCCTGCAGATGCAGGGGGCGAAAGACCCCGACGAATATATCAAGACCTTCGGCGCGGACGCATTCCGAAACCTGCTCGAACAGTCGGAAAACCACATCGACTACCGGCTCGGCGCGGTGCAGCGAAAATATGACCTCCAGGTCGACGAGCAGCGCGTGGCTTTCGTCAAGGAGGCGGCGGGCGTGGTGGCCGAGCTGCCCGGCAGCGTCGAGCGCGAGGTGTACGCCATGCGCGTCGCGGAGACGGCGGGCATGCCCGCCGCAGTCGTGACCGACGAGGTGCAGCGCCAGCGCAAGCGGCGGCTCAGCCGCGCGCGCAAGGAGCGCGAGCGCGACCTGCTGCGCCCCGCGACGGCGATGCAGCCGCCCGGGCGGAGCATCCGCTTCGACGATCCCCGCTCGGCGGCCGCCGAACAGGGCATCATTAAATTATTGTATCTCGACCCCGGCCTGTTCCGGGATCGGACGAATGTGCCGGACGCGGCGCAGTTTTCCTCGCCGGAGCTGCGGCACATTTACACCGTCCTGCTCGCCCACGGCGGCACGGGCACGGTGCAGATCGCGGCGCTCTCGGGCGAGCTGAGCCCGGACGAGCTGGCCCTGCTGACCGGCATCATCCAGCAGCCGGCGGAGCTTGCCAACGGCGCGCGCGCGCTCGACGACTACATAAGCATCCTACAGACCCAGGCCACCGCCGGCGCAGCGTCGTCGGAGGCGGACCTGCTGGCCTTTGCAAAGCAACTCAAAGAACATAAAGGGTATGGTGGTAAAGATGGAACAGAAAGAACTTAACAACCTCTCGGCCGAAGAACTCGACGCCATGGCCGACGCGCTGCTCGCAGCCGACGACGCCAAGCAGGCGGAAACCAAAGCCGCTCCCGCCGCGGACGAGCCCGCGGAGGACAAGCCTGTAGCCGAAAAGCCGGAATCGGAAAAGACCACGGAGGAAAAACTCAATGATCTGGTGGAAAAGGGCAAAAAGGCGGGCAAACTCTCGAGCAAGGACCTCATGGTGCTCGAGGACATGAACCTCTCGAGCGAGGAGACGGAAAAGTTCTATGACCAGCTCGAGAGCCTGAACATCGACGTGCTCAGCGACGACGCGCTGCCCCCGGTGGACGAGGACGCGCTGCCCGAGCTCGAGGAGCTCCAGGAGATCGAGGAAGTCACCGAGGAAGAGATGAACGAGACCGAGGCCATGGCCGACACGTTCTCGACCGACGACCCGGTGCGCATGTACCTCAAGGAGATCGGCAAGGTGCCGCTGCTCACCCCGGAGGAGGAGCAGGAGCTGGCCAAGCGCATGGCCGAGGGCGACGCGGAGGCCAAGCACCGCATGGAGGAGGCGAACCTCCGTCTGGTCGTGTCGATCGCCAAGCGCTATGTCGGCCGCGGCATGCTGTTTCTCGACCTCATCCAGGAGGGCAACCTCGGCCTGATCAAGGCCGTCGAAAAGTTCGACTACACGAAGGGCTACAAGTTCTCCACCTACGCCACGTGGTGGATCCGGCAGGCCATCACCCGCGCCATCGCCGACCAGGCGCGCACCATCCGCATCCCCGTGCACATGGTCGAGACGATCAACAAGGTCATCCGCGTCTCCCGTCAGCTCCTGCAGGAGCTCGGCCACGACCCAAGTGCCGAGGAGATCGCGGCGGAGATGAACATGCCGGTCGACAAGGTGCGCGACATTCTCAAGATCGCGCAGGAGCCGGTCTCGCTCGAGACGCCGATCGGCGAGGAGGAGGACTCCCACCTCGGCGACTTTATCCCCGACGAGGACGCCTCCGAGCCGAGCGAGGCGGCAAGCTTCTCGCTGCTCAAGGAGCAGCTCATGGAGGTGCTCGACACGCTCACCCCGCGCGAGAAGAAGGTGCTCGAGCTGCGCTTCGGCATCGTCGACGGCCGCACCCGCACGCTTGAGGAGGTCGGCAAGGAGTTCAACGTCACGCGCGAGCGCATCCGCCAGATCGAGGCGAAGGCCCTGCGCAAGCTCCGCCACCCCAGCCGCAGCAAGAAGCTGCGCGATTTCCTGAACTGAGTCCGGATAGAACAGCGCCCTCCGGGCGCGGCGGGTCAGCCCGCCGCGCCCGGATTTTTGCTGTGCGTCCAGACCTTCCTGCAGAGAAAGCGATCCGGCCTGCCCAAAAATCTCAGCACCGCCGACGGTGCGTTGATGCCGTCCCGCGCCCGGTTTTGCCGCCGCAAAACCGCCCATTCCCCCGCCCCGAAACGGCCGGAAAAATAATTATGAACAATCTATCAATAATATAGGAAAAGGCCTTGACTTTCCGACCGGCCGGGTGTAAATTAGCACTCGAAGGTCAGGAGTGCCAACAGTCGGTAGCTCCGAGTGCCAGCGGAGGAGATCATGGACATCAGCAGCCGCAAAAAGAAAATACTTGCCGCGGTCATCGAGGAATACATCCGCACGGCGGAGCCGGTCGGCTCAAAGGCCATCGCCGCGAGCGCGGACCTCGGCTGTTCCTCGGCCACGATCCGCAACGAGCTGGCGGAGCTGGTCGCCATGGGCTATCTCGAGCAGCCGCACACGTCGGCGGGCCGCGTGCCCACCCCGCTCGGCTACCGGATGTACGTCAACGAGCTCATGGAGCACAAGGACCTCACCGCCGAAGAAACGCAGGCCATCACGCAGAGCCTGACGGGTCGCCACCAGCGCGGCGAGCTCATGACGGACGCGAGCCGTCTCGCCTCGCAGCTGACGAACTACCCCGCCGTGACGCTCACGACAAGCGCCGGCGTGACGATCCGCCGCTTCGACCTCATTTATCTCGACGCGAACAGCTTCATCATCGTGCTGCTCCTGAGCGACGACACGGTGAAAAACAAGCTCGTGCACCTGCCGGTCTCGGCCGAGCAGAGCATGATCCAGAAGCTGGCCACCGTCTTCAACGCCCACTTCACCGGCATCCACGAGAGCGACATCACCCCGGTGCTGATCCGCTCGGCGGAGCGCGCCGCGCAGGACAACCTCGGCATCACGGCCGTGATCGCGGCCTTCGCCATCGAGGTGCTCACGGGCGCGGGCGCCGCGCAGACGTACCTCGTCGGCGAGTCGCAGCTGCTGCACCAGCCGGAGTTCCGCGACCCTGACAAGGCGCACCGCCTCATGAGCTACCTGTCCGACGGCAGCAACCTGCTCGACATCCCGATGGAGCAGCTCGGCGGCGACAATGAGGTGCGCGTGCTCATCGGCCCGGAAAATGTGGCCGAGGAGCTGCGCGACAGCAGCGTCGTGCTCGCAACGTATGACGCGGGCGAAAATATGCGCGGTCTGATCGGTGTGGTCGGCCCGACGCGCATGGACTATTCCAAGGTCGCCGCGAAGCTCAGCTTCATTGCGGCCGGCCTTTCCAAGCTGCTCGGCGGCGGCACGCTTCCGCCCCCCGGGCTGGATAACAAGCTGATCATTAAGGGAGACGATACAGATGAGCACGAAAACGAACGACCCGAAGCAGACGGCGCCGGAAACGGCTCCGGCCGCTGAAGACGTAAAGGCCGACACGGCCGCCAAGACCGAAGAGACCGAAGAGACCGAAGAGACCGAAGAGGCCCCGGTCAAGAAGGCCGACAAGAAGGAAGCCAAAAAAGAAAAAGAACCCAAAGAAAAGAAAGAGACGAAAAAAGAGGTCGAAGCCGATCTCGCGGCGGAGAAGGACAAGTACCTCCGCCTGCTCGCCGAATATGACAACTACCGCCGCCGCAGCACCCGCGAGCGCGAAGCGATCTACGCGGACGTCCGCTGCGACACGCTCAAAAAGTTCCTGCCGGTGTACGACAGTCTGTCCCGCGCTCTGGCGCAGACCCCGGCAGACGATCCCGCCCGCAAGGGCCTTGAGGGGATCATGAACCAGTACAACACCGCGCTCAATCAGCTCGGTGTGACGGCGATCGAAGCCGTCGGCCAACCATTTGACGCCAACCGCCACAACGCCGTCATGCACATCGAGGATGATGCCTACGGCGAGGGCGTTGTCGTGGAGGAGTTTGAAAAGGGCTTTTGCATCGGCGACCGCGTGCTGCGGTATTCCGTCGTGAAAGTCGCAAACTGATCCCATATAAATTCGTATACACAATCTGCTTTCAATACAGGAGGAAATCATTATGAGTAAAATTATCGGTATCGACCTTGGCACTACCAATAGCTGCGTCTCCGTCATGGAGGGCGGCGAAGCGACCGTTATCCCCAACGCGGAAGGTCATCGCACCACCCCGTCCGTCGTCGCGTTCTCCAAGACCGGCGAGCGTATGGTCGGCCAGGTGGCAAAGCGTCAGGCCGTCACGAACCCGGACCGCACGATCAGCTCGATCAAGCGCGAGATGGGCTCGGATTATAAAGTCGAGATCGACGGCAAGAAGTACACCCCGCAGGAGATCAGCGCCATGATCCTGCAGAAGCTGAAGGCTGACGCAGAAGCTTACCTTGGCGAGCCTGTGACCGAAGCCGTCATCACCGTGCCGGCCTACTTCACCGACGCGCAGCGCCAGGCGACGAAGGACGCTGGCAAGATCGCCGGCCTCGACGTCAAGCGTATCATCAACGAGCCGACGGCGGCCGCGCTGGCCTACGGCCTCGATAAGGAGACCGACCAGAAGATCATGGTCTACGACCTCGGCGGCGGCACGTTCGACGTCTCCGTGCTGGAGATCGGCGACGGCGTCATCGAAGTGCTGGCCACGGCCGGCAACAACCGCCTCGGCGGCGATGACTTTGACCAGTGCATCACCAACTACCTCGTGCAGGAGTTCAAGAAGAGCGAAGGCATCGACCTCTCGGGCGACCGCGTGGCCATGCAGCGCCTGAAGGAAGCTGCCGAGAAGGCGAAGATCGAGCTGTCCGGCGTGACGAGCACGAACATCAACCTGCCGTACATCACGGCGGACGCGACCGGTCCGAAGCACCTGGACGTGACGCTCACGCGCGCCAAGTTCAATGAGCTGACCGCCCACCTCGTCGAAAAAACCGCAGGCCCGGTGCGCCAGGCCATGAGCGACGCCGGCATCAGCGCGTCCGACCTGACGAAGGTCCTGCTCGTCGGCGGCTCGAGCCGTGTCCCGGCCGTGCAGGAAATGGTCAAGAAGCTCACCGGCAAGGAAGGCTTCAAGGGCATCAACCCCGATGAGTGCGTCGCCATGGGCGCTGCTCTTCAGGCGGGCGTTCTGACCGGCGATGTCAAGGGCCTGCTGCTGCTCGACGTCACCCCGCTGTCCCTCGGCATTGAGACCATGGGCGGCGTTTGCACCAAGCTCATCGACCGCAACACCACCATCCCCACCAAGAAGAGCCAGATCTTCTCCACCGCCGCTGACAACCAGACCTCCGTTGAGGTCAACGTCCTTCAGGGCGAGCGCGAGATGGCGGCTTACAATAAGAGCCTCGGCCGCTTCCATCTGGACGGCATCGCTCCGGCGCGCCGCGGCGTTCCTCAGATCGAAGTCACCTTTGATATCGACGCGAACGGCATCGTGAACGTCTCCGCAAAGGATCTCGGCACCGGCAAGGAGCAGCACATCACCATCACCTCCTCCACCAACATGTCCAAGGAAGACATCGACAAGGCCGTCAAGGAGGCCGAGATGTACGCTGCCGAGGACGCAAAGCGCAAGGAAGAGATCGACGTCCGCAATCAGGGTGACCAGATGGTATACCAGACCGAAAAGACCCTCAACGAGATGGGCGATAAGCTCGACGCCGCCGACAAGAGCGAAGTCGAGAGCAAGCTCACCGCGCTTAAGACCGCACTGACCGGCACCGACACCGCAGCCATCAAGGCCGCGACCGAGGAGCTGACTCAGGCCTTCTACAAGGTCAGCGAGAAGATGTATCAGGCGGCAGGCGGCGCACAGGGCGCAGGCTTCGACCCGAATCAGGCAGCAGGCGGCGCACAGGGCGGCACCAGCGGCACCAGCGGCAACGGTCAGGATTACTACGACGCGGACTACACCGTAGTTGACGACGACAAGAAGTAATCTTCCCCCGGCGAAATAACCCATTGAGGCGAGGAACTATCCCCGCCTCAATGGTGCGTAATTAGGAGTCCAAGATATGGCAGAAAAACGAGATTACTACGAGGTGCTCGGCCTGCAAAAGGGCGCCACGGCAGATGAGATAAAAAAAGCATACCGCAAACTTGCCAAGGAGAACCACCCCGACCTCCATCCGGGCGACAAAGCCTGCGAGGAGCGGTTCAAGGAGGTCAACGAGGCGTACGAGGTGCTGTCGGACGACGATAAGCGCGCGAAGTATGACCAGTACGGCCATGCGGCCTTTGATCCCAGCGCGGGCTTTGGCGGCGGCGCAGGCTTCGGCGGCTTTGGCGGCTTCAGCGATTTCGGCGACCTTGGCGATATATTCGGAGACATATTCGGCTTCGGCGGCGGCGCGAGCCGCAACCCGAACGCGCCGCGCAAGGGCGACAACATACGCGTTCAGCTCAACGTCAGCTTTGAGGAGGCCGCTTTCGGCTGCAAGAAGGAAGTCACCGTCGGCCGCGTCGAGCAGTGCCCAGACTGCAAGGGCACCGGCTGCGCGCCGGGGACGACGCCTGAGGTCTGCCCCGACTGCAAGGGCACCGGCAGCGTCCGCACGACGCAGCGCACTCCCTTCGGTATGGCGCAGTCGACCGCGCCGTGCTCCAAGTGCAGAGGCACGGGCAAGATAATCCATCAGCCCTGCCCCACCTGCCGCGGCATGGGCAATATCCGTAAGCAGCATAAGATAAGCGTCAGCGTCCCCGCCGGTATCGACGACGGACAGACCATATCCCTGCGCGGACAGGGCAATTCCGGTGCGAACGGCGGCCCGCAGGGCGACATGCTCGTCACCATAATTGTCCGCCCGCACGCGAGATTCGAGCGCGACGGCAGCTCCGTTCTGCTGGAGCAGGAGATAAGCTACGCGCAGGCGGCGCTCGGCGCGGAGATAGAGGTGCCGACGCTGGATGGCAAGGTCAAGCTTACCATCCCTGAGGGGACGCAGCCGGACGCGGTGTTCCGTATGCGCGGCAAGGGTATTCCGTACCTGCGCGGCAGCGGGCGCGGCGACCAGTTCGTCACGATACGCATAGCGGTGCCGAAGAATCTGACGAGCGCGCAGAAAGAGCTGCTGCGTCAGTTCGCCGCGACGACCGGCGAGGCCGACACGCTGAAAACCGGCTTGTTCAATAAAAAGAAAAAGTGAAGATAAGTAAATCACACCTATGGCGTCCTGCCGGATACCATAGGTGTGATTTTTTGTTCCCTGCCGTTGAGCGCCAGCAGCTCCGCGATCACGCTGTTGAGCAGAGGAGCACATCTGCTGATCAATGTTTTTTACACAAAAGCCTTTTCCTTCAGCCTTTGCATTGCCTCTTCGAGCAGTGAGTGCGGGAGGGCGAGGTTCATGCGGATCGTGTCCTTGAGCATGAAGGCTTCGCCGTCCTGCCAGATGACACCGGCGCGGACGCCGCGCTCCTGAAGCTCGCGTATCGTGACGCCGTGCTTGCGGCACCAATCGGCGCAGTCGAGATAGAGCATGTACGTCCCCTCCGGACGCATCACGCGGACGCCTTTGAAGTTATCGCGGATGAAATTGCAGGCGTATTCGTGGTTCGCGTCGATGACGCGGCACATCTCGTCCGCCCATTCTTCGCCCGCGGGGCTGTACGCGCCGAGCAGCGCGTGCAGCGAGAGCACGTTGCAGTCGTTATAATGGCTGACCTCGCTCTGCCGCACGACGCGGTCGCGCAGGTATGTATTATAAATAATATGGTAGCTGCCGATAAGCCCCGCGAGGGAGAAGGTCTTGCTCGGCGCGTAGAACGCCACTGTGCGCTCGCGCGCGTCCGCGGAGACGGACTGCGTCGGAATGTGCTTGTGCCCCGGCATGATGATGTCCGACCATATCTCGTCGGATATCACGAGGCAGTCGTTCGCGGCGTAGACCTCCATCGCGCGCTCAAGTTCCCAGCGCTCCCACACGCGGCCGCAGGGATTGTGCGGCGAGCAGAGAATGGCGAGATGGATGTGGTGCCGCTTAAGCTTGGCGTCCATGTCGACGTAGTCCATGCGCCAGACGCCGTTCTCGTCGCGCACGAGCGGGCTGTGAACGAGCACGCGCCCGTTGTCGGCCATCGTGCGCGTGAAGCCCACGTAGGTAGGGGAGTGGACGAGGATCTTCTCGCCCGGCGCGGTAAGCGCCTGCACGGCGGAGCTTACGCCGCCGAGGACGCCGTTCTCATAGCCGATATGCTCGCGCGAGAGCTTCGTGACGCCGTTGCGGCGCTGCTGCCACGAGATGATGCTGTCAAAATAGCTGTCCGGCAGGGAGAAATAGCCGAAGTTCGGCATCTCCAGCCGCTTCTCTATCGCTTCGATTATCGGCGGCGCGGCAGGGAAGCTCATGTCTGCGACCCACATCGGTATCTTCCGGACGTCGGGATCGGGCTGCACGTCGAATGGGACGACGTCGGCGGCCAGAGAATCGCGCCCTGCGCGG
>ENA-UAKS01000266-UAKS01000266.1-human-gut-metagenome-genome-assembly--contig:-NODE-266-length-23068-cov-9.247121_pt1 | contig 23068 bp, 20 predicted proteins | sample MGYA00243692_ERZ654452 | MGnify/ENA primary metagenome ERZ654452 (study PRJEB26926, sample SAMN06164442) | human gut metagenome | biome: ENVO:00009003; feature: ENVO:2100002; material: ENVO:00002003...
CAGTGTCTCGTGGGCTCGGAGATGTGTATAAGAGACAGATTGAAATCAGTACCACAGTAGGCACAGCAACCGCCGTACTTGTCGCTCCTCTCGTGGGAGCGTGGATTGAAATAACAACTCTTATGAGTGGGTACCGGATGAGCTTAAAGTCGCTCCTCTCGTGGGAGCGTGGATTGAAATTCTTGAAGCAAAATTTGAGAGCACCAACAGAATGTCGCTCCTCTCGTGGGAGCGTGGATTGAAATTTGGCAAGCCTGATCTATAGCCCTCTCGAAATCCTGTCGCTCCTCTCGTGGGAGCGTGGATTGAAATACCGAAAAAGGCTCCATCCTTGCAAATTTAGAATGCGTCGCTCCTCTCGTGGGAGCGTGGATTGAAATTGAAGAACCTGAATACGAACGATTGTGTAATATGGTCGCTCCTCTCGTGGGAACGTGGATTGAAATTCTGCAAGGTTAGTGGCTGTGCCTGTACCTGCCGTCGTTCCTCTCGTGGGAGTGTGAATTGAAATATCAGCATATGAATCTATACACAATCATAATATGCTGCGTTATTGTAGAATTAGTAGTTAAGTCTATTTTTATAGCAATAACGTTGCTTATCAATAATACAATAGATAAATATTGTTGCAAACCAGTAAATAGCAGGTATAATATAGAGTAACATATTAACAGGGAGGCATATTCATTGGGCATTTACGTTAATCCGACAGGAAGATCGTTTGAGCTTGCGATAAATTCAGAGATTTTTGTTGACAAAAGCGGTCTGATTAAAGAAACGAATAAGTGTATAAATACATTACAAAGGTATATGTGTGTAAGCCGTCCAAGGCGATTCGGAAAGTCAATGGCCATGGATATGCTTTCAGCATATTATGGTCGAAAGACTGATGCAGAAAATTTATTTAAAGGCCTTAAAATAAGTCATGATGAGTCGTATGACAGACATATTAACAAGTATGATGTACTCAAAATTAATATGCAGGACTTTTTGAGTGTTACACACAGTGTTGATGATATGCTTAAAATGTTGTGCGAATACATTACGGATGATTTTTCAATAGAGTGTAAGGATATTATTTTTCGGGACAAGTCAAATATTGTGAGAGTAATGCAGGATGTTTTTATGTCTACAGGCAGGCCGTTTGTGATTCTTATTGATGAATGGGATTGTCTGTTTAGAGAATTTACGCAGGATAAAGAAGCGCAGAAGAAATACCTTGATTTTTTGAGAGGCTGGCTTAAGGATAAAGACTATATAGCGCTTGCATACATGACAGGTATACTGCCGATTAAAAAATATGGTTCACATTCTGCTCTTAATATGTTCACGGAATATTCCATGACAGATATGGGAGCTTTGGCAGAGTACTTTGGCTTTACAGATGATGAGGTCAGAGAATTGTGTGACAGATATGATATGGACTTTGAAGAGGCAAGGGCATGGTACAATGGATATAAGCTCGTGTCCCATAGCAAATATGGAGTAAAGAAATATGCGATGTACAGTCCGAAGTCTGTAGTAGAAGCCATGCTAAAGCATAAATTTGGTACTTATTGGAATCAGACTGAAACTTACGAGGCTCTCAAGGTTTATATTCAAATGAATATGGATGGTCTAAAAGATGCCGTGATTAAAATGCTTGCCGGTGAAAGTGAGAAAATAAATACAGGCACATTTGAAAATGACATGACATCATTTGCCACAAAGGATGATGTGCTTACACTTTTAGTACATCTTGGCTACCTGACATATGATAGTGAGACGGAAGAGGTTTCAATTCCAAATCGAGAGGTGTCAAAGGAATATCTTAATGCAATTAGTACAATGGATTGGGATGAAGTATCAAAATCAATAAAAGCATCACAAAAATTGCTTGAGAGTTTGTGGAATATGAATGGTGCTGCGGTTGCTGACGGAATTGATAAGGCACATAATGAGATATCTATTTTACGGTATAATGATGAGAATTCTTTAAGCTGTACAATTAATTTGGCATTTTATTCGGCCAGGGAGTATTACTCAATAGTTCGTGAATTACCAACAGGAAAAGGCTTTGCTGATGTATGCTTTATTCCAAGAGTGAGTCATTTGGATAAGCCGGCAGTTGTTATTGAATTGAAATATGATAAGAATGTTGATGGCGCCATTTCACAGATAAAGTCGAGACAGTATGTGGAAGCCTTGAAGGATTATAAGGGTAATTTGCTTCTTGTTGGAATAAATTACGATAAAAAGACAAAAGAACATCAATGTGTGATTGAAAAATGGAAGCTGTAAAGGTGAAATTAGCAGGGAGTATAGCAACAATTAATGCTATACTCCCTGCTATTATATTTTTGGTTGCAAGAATTTAGTTTATGCTATAAAATATTTATAACTGTATGCAGATATTTAATAATCACAATATCTGTCTGTATAATAAAATACGCATAAAGAGGACGAAAGAATGATCAACAAATTAGTAGACAAAATCAAGAAAACAAACGCACCTATCGTAGTAGGTCTCGACCCGATGCTTTCATATGTGCCTGAGCACATCACAAAGAAGGCATTTGATGAGCTTGGAGAGACACCGGCCGGTGCAGCGGAGGCTATCTGGCAGTACAACAAGGCTATTGTGGATGCCACATATGACCTGATTCCTGCGGTAAAGCCACAGATTGCCATGTATGAGCAGTTTGGAGTGGAGGGCCTTAAGGCATTCCAGAAGACAGTGGATTACTGTCATGAGAAGGATCTCGTGGTTATCGGAGATGTAAAGCGTGGAGATATCGGCTCAACATCGGCTGCATACGCCACAGGACATCTCGGAAAGGTACAGATCGGCAGCAAGAGCTATTCTACCTTTGATGAGGATTTTGCCACTGTCAATCCATACCTTGGAACAGACGGTATCAAGCCATTCGTAGATGTATGCAAGGAGGAGAAGAAGGGTATCTTCATTCTTGTAAAGACATCTAATCCATCAAGTGGAGAGTTCCAGGATCGTATGATTGACGGACGCCCATTATATGAGTGGGTAGGCGAGAAGGTTGCAGAGTGGGGAGCTGACTGCATGGGTGATTCATACAGCTATGTAGGTGCGGTTGTCGGTGCAACATACCCTGAGCAGGGTAAGATTCTTCGTAAGGTAATGCCAAAGAGCTTCATTCTCGTACCGGGCTACGGCGCACAGGGAGGCAAGGGCGCAGACCTTGTTCATTTCTTCAATGAGGACGGACTTGGTGCAATTGTCAATTCATCACGTGGAATCATCTGCGCATACAAGCAGGATAAGTACAAGGATATGGGCATCACAGCAGAGAATTTTGCAGATGCATCACGCAAGGCTGTTGAGGATATGATTGAGGATATCTCTGGAGCACTTGCAAACCGTTAATAAGTTATTCAGAAAGCTTAAATATATTAACAAACGAAACCAGGGAGATAAAATGGCAGAGAAATTTGAGGAGATTGCAGTTGTAGTTGACCAGAGCTCACTCGGCAATGGCATCTACGACCTCACACTTAAGACAGACAAAATTGCAAAGGCAGCAAAGGCGGGACAGTTTGTATCGGTTTACTCAAACGACAAGAGTAAGCTGCTTCCGCGCCCGATAAGCCTTTGCGGCATAAACAGAGATGATGACACCATCCGTCTTGTGTACCGTGTGACAGGTGAAGGCACGGGAACAGAGGAATTTTCAAGGCTTGTCAGGGGCGATAAGGTAAGGATTTTAGGACCTCTTGGAAACGGCTTTACAGTACAGCCGGGAAAGAAGGCCTTCCTTATCGGCGGAGGAATCGGAGTGCCGCCTATGCTGCAGCTTGCCAAGGATATAAATGCAGGCATTGTGCAGACATCAGGTGACGAAAAAAATCCGGCACAGGCAGGTGCAGTATGCGATATGAACATCGTCATGGGCTATCGCGATGAGAATACCTTCCTGCTCGATGAGTTTAAGGAACAGGCAGCTTCCTTTGTAGCTACAGAGGACGGCAGTGTCGGCACAAAGGGCAATGTCATCGATGCAATAAAGGAGAATGCTCTTGAGGCAGACGTGATTTATGCATGTGGACCTATGCCTATGCTTCGTGCACTCAAGGCTTACGCTGCAGAGCATGATATGGACTGCTTTATATCAATGGAGGAGCGCATGGCATGTGGAATCGGTGCATGCCTTGCGTGCGTATGCAAAACAAAGGACAAGGATGCCCACAGCAATGTAAACAACAAGCGTATATGCAAAGAGGGACCTGTTTTTGATGCGAAGGAGGTGGAGCTGTAATGAGTAATATGTCAGTAAATGTGGCCGGTGTTGAGTGGAAAAATCCTGTTACAGTTGCATCCGGCACATTCGGCTCCGGTGCAGAGTACAGCGAGTTTGTTGATTTAAACAGACTTGGTGCAGTCACTACAAAGGGTGTTGCGAATAAGCCGTGGGAGGGTAATCCTACACCGAGAGTAGCAGAGGTGTACGGCGGCATGCTCAATGCAGTCGGACTTCAAAATCCCGGCATCGAGCTTTTCTGCAAGAGGGATATTCCTTTTTTAAAGCAGTTTGATACAAGGATTGTGGTAAATGTCTGTGGTCATTCGCTTGACGAGTATCTTGATGTGGTAAAGCGTCTTGCGGATGAACCTATTGATATGATGGAAATAAATATCTCATGCCCTAATGTTAAGGAGGGCGGAATTGCCTTCGGAACAGATCCAAAGGGTGTTGAGACAATCACAAGCGAGATTAAAAAATATGCAAAGCAGCCTGTTATCATGAAGCTTTCTCCAAATGTCACAAGTATTGCAGAGATAGCAAGGGCGGCAGAGGCCGGTGGAGCTGATGCGGTTTCGCTCATCAATACAATTACAGGCATGAAGATTGATATAAACAGAAGAAGCTTTGTGTTAGCAAACAAGACAGGCGGCATGAGCGGTCCGGCGGTTCATCCGGTTGCAGTGCGCATGGTTTACGAGACAGCACATGCAGTCAATATTCCGATTATCGGAATGGGCGGTATCACAAATGCTGCCGATGCTATAGAGATGATACTTGCCGGAGCTACGGCTGTTTCAGTCGGCACAGCAAACTTTGTAAATCCAAAGACCACAGAGCAGATAGTGGATGGCATCGCAGAGTATATGGACAGGTATGGAGTAAAGGATATTTCAGAGCTTGTCGGCGCAGTTGACAGATAGAGCATAATGGATAGACGGAGGATAAAATAATGATTCTGGCAGCAGAATACGTGCCTTCTATGTATGCCACAGTCTGGGCACTTGTTCCACCTGTTGTGGCTATAGTTCTGGCACTTATCACAAAAGAGGTCTACAGCTCATTATTCGTTGGAATAGTGATTGGCGGACTGTTTTATGGAAATGCATTTCAGCCGGGTTTTTCGGCTGAGAGATCAGTGCTTCACATATTCGAGGACGGACTTGTTGGAGTGCTATCGGATTCGTACAATGTGGGAATACTGATATTCTTAGTCGTGCTCGGTGTTATGGTGAGCATGATGAACAAGGCAGGCGGCTCGGCGGCCTTTGGAGAGTGGGCGAGTGAGCACATAAAGACAAGGATTGGTGCCCAGCTTTCAGCTATAATACTTGGAGTACTCATATTTATAGATGATTACTTCAACTGTCTGACAGTAGGAAGTGTGATGCGCCCTGTCACCGACAAGCATCAGGTTTCAAGAGCAAAGCTTGCATATCTGATAGATGCCACAGCAGCGCCTGTATGCATCATTGCACCTATATCATCGTGGGCAGCCGCGGTTACCGGCTTTGTAAAGGGAGAGGATGGTTTTTCTATTTTCATAAAGGCCATTCCATACAATTATTATGCACTCTTTACTATTATCGCTATGGTGACACTTGTTGTTTTACAGGTAGATTTCGGTCCGATGGCAAAGCATGAAGCCAATGCCCAAAAGGGTGATTTGTTTACCACAGGAGACAGACCGTATGCGGAGGCAAAGCAGGATGTTATAAAGGGCAAGGGGAAGGTTATAGACCTTGTATTTCCTATTCTTGTGCTCATAATAAGCTGTATCATCGGAATGATATACACAGGAGGCTTTTTTGACGGAACAGGCTTCGTTGATGCGTTTGCAGGCAGCGATGCTTCAATCGGTCTTATGCTTGGAAGCTTTTTTGCGTTGATAATCACCATATGCTTTTACTCAATCAGAAGGGTACTAAGCTTTACGGATTGCTGTAATTCAATCCCTGAGGGCTTTAAGGCAATGGTACCTGCAATACTTATACTGACCTTTGCATGGACACTAAAGACCATGACAGAGAGTCTTGGCGCCAAGGAATTTGTCGCAGGCTTAGTGGGAGGAGTATCGGGACCACTGCTTGGACTGTTCCCGGCAATCATATTCCTGGTGGGAGCCTTCCTTGCCTTTGCAACAGGAACCTCATGGGGCACCTTCGGTATACTCATACCGATAGTAGTAAATATCTTCTCGGGCACAAACCATACGATGATGATTATCTCAATCTCAGCGTGCATGGCAGGTGCAGTATGCGGAGACCACTGCTCACCGATATCCGATACCACCATCATGGCATCGGCAGGAGCTCAGTGCAACCACATGAATCATGTGTCCACACAGCTTCCGTACGCTGTGCTTGTGGCAGGCATATCATGCCTGACCTACATCATAGCAGGCTTTGTCAGAAATCCTGTAGTACCTTTTATCATAGGAGTGCTTATCCTGATTGGAACCTTTGTCGGAATCAAGTATATTACGAGAACCGATAAGGTAAATGAACAGGAGGAGTAGCTAAAGCACAACTCAAAAGAGTTCTATTTTTCACAGACCTTGTGTCTGCGAATGATAGAACTCTTTTTTTATAGTAAATTCTATACCGGACGGACGACTGTGCAGTCGTCTGTTGGCTATCAATAAAATTTATAGCCCGCTAACAAATATTAATAACCCTAATTACATTTACAAAAATATCAATTAGTGGTAACATATCAATAACTTAGAAATCATATTTGAATGGTAGGAAATCCCAGCCATACAAACTAAGCTCGAACTCATAACATACTCAAAACAAACATTAACAAAAAAGAGGTAATATCAATGGCAAAAATTGCAAAGCAGCTCACTGAGCTGATAGGTCACACTCCGCTTCTGGAGCTGACCAATTATGAAAAAGCCCTTGGGCTTGAAGCAAAAATCATAGCAAAGCTGGAGTATTTCAATCCACTTGGAAGTGTAAAGGACAGGGTGGCGGCAGCTATGATAGAACAGGGCATAAAGGATGGAAAGATAAATCAGGATACAATAATCATAGAGCCGACAAGTGGCAATACCGGAATCGGACTTGCATTTGTGGCAGCCTCAAAGGGGCTTCACCTGATACTTATAATGCCTGATACCATGAGCGTTGAGAGAAGAAAAATCGTCACAGCGCTTGGCGCAGAGATAAAGCTCACACCGGGGCGTGAGGGCATGAAGGGTGCAATTGATGAGGCGCAGAGACTTAAAGAGCATTATGGCAATGCCTTTATTCCACAGCAGTTTGAGAATCAGGCCAATCCGGATATCCACAGAGCTACAACCGCTCAGGAAATCTGGGAGGATACAGATGGAAAGGTAGATATCTTTGTATCATCTGTCGGAACAGGCGGCACCTGTACAGGCACCGGGCTTGGATTAAGAGACCATAATCCTGATGTAAGGATAGTAGCTGTTGAACCAAAGAGTTCTCCGGTACTCTCAGGCGGAAGACCGGGACCTCACAAGATACAGGGAATCGGTGCAGGCTTTATTCCAAAGGTCATGCGCATGGATATAGTGGATGAGGTGATTCCGGTGGAGAATGAGGCCGCTTTTGACAAGGCAAGAGAGGTTGCAAAGAGCGACGGACTTCTCGTTGGCATATCCTCAGGAGCAGCAATATATGCGGCAACAGAGCTTGCGAAAAGACCTGAGAACAAGGGTAAGAATATCGTGGTGCTGCTTCCGGATACAGGAGAAAGATACTTGTCCACACCGCTTTTTACAGTAAACTAATGGCATATAAACTGACGGCATAAGCTTGCTTTGCCGGAAGCTGTAACATGAAAAATGAGAAACATACATGAGAAACATACATAAATATACGGCAGCTCTGCTGTCGACAGTGATGATTCTGTCACTTCTTCTGACAGGCTGCTCAGGCAGGAAGGATGACGGCACAGTCACCATAACCAATGTGTCATATGATCCGACACGAGAGTTTTACGAGAAATACAACAAAATATTCGAGTCTTACTATGAGAGCGAGCACGGCAAAAAGATAAATGTGATTCAGTCACATGGCGGCTCGGGAGCACAGGCACGCTCGGTTGTGGAGGGCTGTAATGCAGATGTTGTCACACTGGCACTCGAGCATGACATAGACCTGATACAAAATACAGGCTTAATTGATAAGGGCTGGATTGATGAGTTTTCTGACAGCTCGGCACCATACACATCAACAATCGTTTTACTTGTAAGAAAGGGCAATCCAAAGCATATAAGTGACTGGGATGACCTGGTGAAAAAGAATGTGGATGTGATTACGCCTGATCCAAAGAGTAGTGGCGGAGCCTGCTGGAATTTTCTTGCAGCGCTAAGCTATGCGAAGACAAATTATGACAGCCTAAAGGAACAGAAATCGTTTATGAGGAAGCTGTATGAAAATGTCACAATTATGGATTCGGGTGCGAGAGGCTCAACAACCACATTTGTGGAAAACGGTCAGGGAGATGTGCTCATAGCGTGGGAAAACGAGGCACTTACGACTATGGATTCATATCCGGGTAAGTATGAGATAGTGAATCCGTCCGTCAGCATCTTAGCACAGCCCTCTGTTGCTATTGTGGATGACAATGCAAAGAGCAACGGAACACAAGAGGTAAGCAAAGAATACCTACAGTATCTTTATAGTGATGAGGCACAGCAGCTGATTGGCGAAAGCGGCTACAGACCAACCAATCAGGATATATTAAACCGGTTTTCCGACAAGTTTGATTTAAATATCAGGCTTTGGAGCATAGAGGATTACGGCGGATGGAATGAAGCCTACAAGACATATTTCGATGATGGAGCAATGTTCGATGAAATATACGGCAACTGATAAAACAGCAAAAGAGAAAACTAAATCAAAGAACATAAAGACCAGAGTCATACCGGGCTACCATCTTTCGCTTGGAATAGTGGTCACGATGCTTTCAGTCATCGTTCTCATTCCGTTAGCATCAGTGCTTGTGTATTCGCTAAAGATATCGCCGGGCGATTTTGTGGCACTTATCATGAAGGAGAATGTGAGGAATGCCTTTATCACAAGCATCACCTCATCATTTATCGCAGCAATCGTAAATGTGGTATTTGGACTCATCGTGGCATGGACGCTTGTGAAGTACGATTTTCCCGGGAAATGGCTGCTTGACGGACTTATAGAGCTTCCGTTTGCACTGCCGACAGCGGTTGCGGGCATCACGCTCTCAAAGCTGTACTCAGGCACAGGCTTTTTTGGTAAGGGCCTTGGCAAGCTTGGAATAGATGTAGCTTACACACAGGCAGGAATAGTTGTGGCACTTGTTTTTGTAGGCATTCCCTTCGTAATAAGAGCTGTACAGCCGGTGCTTGAAAAGATGGATAATACATATGAGGAGGCCGCTTATATGCTTGGCGCCACACCCTCTAAGACATTTTTTAAGGTAATACTTCCGGAGCTTCGCCCGGCACTCTTAACAGGCTTTGGTCTTGCCTTTGCCAGAGGCATAGGAGAGTACGGAAGCGTCATCTACATATCAGGCAACAGTGCAAGGCACAGGACGCAGGTGGTATCCTACGTCATCATGCAGAAGCTTAGCTATATAGATTATGCCAGCGCGACTGCCATAGCACTTGTGATGCTTGTCATATCATTTTTACTGCTGCTATTTGTAAACATAGTGCAGGTTAAACAGTCACAGCGCACTAATTTGTTGTAGAAGGCTGCATATAAATCAAATGCGATGTACACAAACAGGAAAGGAGCACAATGCGATGACCGAACAGGTAAAGCTTGAAAGAAGAAAAAAGATCACAAAGATAATACTCGTCACTGTCACGGTGCTCTTCATATTTGTCATGCTTGTAGTTCCGCTTTTTTCTGTGATGGCAAGTGCCTTAAAGGAGGGGCTTGGATTCTATCTGAAAGCTATCTCCACAAGCTACGTGCTTTCAGCACTCAAGGTGACTTTGATTGCAACAGTTTTTGCGGTAGTTATCAACACCTTCTTTGGAATATGGACAGCGTGGCTGTTGACCAGATTTTCGTTTAAAGGAAAGCAGGTGCTTGCAACACTTATTGATATACCGTTTTCTATTTCTCCGGTCATCGTAGGACTTGCGTATCTTATGACCTTCGGACGGCTTGGGTGGTTTTATCCGTTTATCAGATGGTTCAATGAGATATTCGGCACGAATGTGAGAATCACCTTTGCAATACCGGGAGTTGTGCTTGCTACGATATTTGTCACGTTTCCGTATGTGTCAAGGGAAATCATACCGGTGCTCAATGCAGAGGGAAAGGATGAGGAAGAAGCCGCAGCGCTGATGGGAGCATCCGGCTTTACGATATTTCGGAAAATAACACTTCCGCAGATGAAGTGGAGCCTGATTTATGGAATCATACTTTGTACGGCGAGAGCCCTCGGCGAGTTCGGCGCGGTAAATGCGCTCTCGAAGACAAGAGGCGAGACATTTACACTGCCGCTTGAGATTGATGCCTTGTATATGTCGGGCACAGACAGCTCGATAACATCGGCATTTGCTGTATCGTCGATACTGTTAATTATTGCATTAATCATTCTTTTTGCAAGAAATATAGTTGAGCATAAATTTAAGAAATTACACTGAGATATACTTGGAAAATATGATTTACACTAATAAAATCTGCTGCATGGGAAAAGCAGGAAGGAGATAACGTATATGTACGTTGAGATGAAAAATATATACAAAAAATACGGAGACTTCCTGGCATCCGATAATGTGAGCTTTGGAGTGGAAAAGGGAAAGCTTGTGGCGCTGCTTGGTCCGTCCGGCAGTGGCAAGACAACACTTCTTCGTATGATAGCAGGGCTTGAGACGCCAAATTCAGGTGACATATATATAGATGGAAAGCGAGTGAATGATATTCCGGCCTCGAAGAGAGGCATAGGCTTTGTGTTTCAGAACTATGCGCTGTTTAGATACATGACAATATACGACAATGTGGCGTTTGGGCTGGAGCTTCAGAAGATGCCGAAAAAGCTCATAAAGGAGCGTGTTACCAAGCTTCTTGAGATGACAGGCTTATCTGGGCTTGAAAAGAGATATCCGAATCAGCTTTCCGGAGGACAGCGTCAGAGAGTGGCATTTGCAAGGGCGCTGGCGCCGAATCCACAGGTGCTTTTACTGGATGAGCCATTTGCCGCGATAGATGCAAAGGTGCGAGGTGAGCTTCGTACATGGCTTAAGGAGCTGGTCGAAAAGCTTGGAATCACAAGCATTTTCGTCACACATGACCAGGATGAGGCTGTTGAGGTGGCAGATGAAATCATTATCACAAACCACGGCACGATAGAGCAGATGGGTACACCTCTTGAGATATACAAGTCGCCTGATACACCTTTTGTGGCGCAGTTTATAGGACACACCACAGTCGTTGAAAACTATGACAGGCTAAAGGGCTTTGACAGGATAGAAAATGCCGACAAGGCGGTAATCAGACCTGAGTTTATCAAGATATCAAAAAGTGGCAACTTAGACCGCTATCAGTCAGCGGCAGAGGAGGGCGTCGTAACAGATGTGGTATTCAGAGGAAACAGAATGGATATCACAGTCAGCATAAACGGCATCGAGGTGGTCGGCGAGCGCTCACTTGAAAAGGATCTGATAGCTGTCGGCGAGAAAGTACATGTGCTGATTTACAGGCTGTATATATTTGATGAAGAGAAAACATACCTGATGGAAAACAGCGAAATGCAGGAGCAGGATGTATTCTACATTTAGATACAAGAATAGTCTAAAGCTTGTGATTGAAAGAGGAAGCAGAGGGAGATAAATGAAGATAGAAAACAAAAAAATCCTACACACGGACATCCTCATAATAGGAGGTGGCACGGCGGGCTGTTATGCAGCGCTTACCATCCGTGAGAAATCGGATTATTCGATTATAATTGCAGAGAAAGCGAACATAAAGCGAAGCGGATGCCTTGCAGCAGGTGTCAATGCGATAAATGCATACATAGTAAAGGGCAGAAAGCCTGAGGACTATGTAGACTACGCCAAAAAGGATGCTGACGGCATAGTAAGGGAAGACTTACTCATGACTATGTCAGAGGGCTTAAACCGTGTGACGGACAAGATGGAAAAGCTTGGACTTGTCATATTAAAGGATGAAAACGGTGAGTATGTAGCAAGAGGAAACCGAAATATAAAGATAAACGGCGAGAACATGAAGCCGCTTTTGGCAGAAGCTGTTTCAAAGCTTACGGACTGTACAGTGATAAACAGAATCAATATCACGGACTATATAGTTGAGGACAACACCATAAAGGGTGCATACGGATTTTCAATCGAGGATGCTACAGCCTATGAAATCAGGGCTAAAAAGGTGCTCTGTGCTACAGGCGGAGCGGCCGGTTTATACAGACCAAACAATCCCGGCTTTTCAAGGCACAAGATGTGGTATCCACCTTTCAACACAGGCGCCGGATATGCGATGGGCATAAGAAGCGGAGCTGAGATGACTACCTTTGAGATGAGATTTATCGCACTCAGATGCAAGGACACAATTGCACCGACAGGAACAATTGCACAGGGAGTCGGGGCAAAGCAGGTCAATTCACTTGGAGAGGTTTACGAGACAAAATACGGCCTTACCACATCAGAGCGTGTATACGGAACGGTCATGGAAAATCTCGAGGGAAGAGGTCCTTGCTACTTAAGGACAGAGGGCATCTCTCCACAGCAGGATGAATCATTAATAAAGGCATATCTCAACATGGCACCAAGCCAGACACTCAAGTGGGTGGAGGCAGGTAAGAATCCAAGTGAGCAGAATGTGGAGATAGAGGGCACCGAGCCGTATATCGTAGGTGGGCACACAGCGAGCGGCTACTGGGTAAATACCGAGCGTGAGACTACAATCCACGGACTCTATGCCGCAGGAGATGTGGCAGGAGGATGTCCACAGAAATACGTTACAGGAGCTATGGTAGAGGGTGAAATTGCTGCGATAGATATGGTTTCAAAGCTTGATGCAGATACCTCCGATGGAAGTCCTGACACATCGGCATTTGATGAGAAAAAGGCGCTTGACGCAAAAGCTTCAGAGTACGACCATTTCCTCACTGAAAGGTCTCAGATGTTTACAACAGAGGCTATCGAGGAAGCCATGCAGAAGGTCATGGACAACTACGCAGGCGGTATTTCCACACATTATCAGTTCAACGGCAAGCAGCTTGCGCTGGCAAAGGAAAAGATAAATCATCTGATAGAGCTGACCGGTGATTTGTATGCATCGGATATGCATGAGCTTATGTTCATATATGAGCTTAAGGAGAGGCTTATGGTATGTCTTTCGGTCATAGCACATCTTGGTGCGAGAAAGGAGACCAGATGGCACAGCTTTGCCGAGAATCTGGATTATCCCGACAAGAGTGATGACTGGATGAAATACGTCAATTCCAAATACGAAAATGGGCAGCTTCACATGATTTACAGAGAGCTTGTCGGAAGGGAGGCGCGTTATGAGCATAATGATTGATAAAGCAAAGTGTAAGGGCTGTGGCATGTGTACAAGTGTATGCCCGGGAAGTCTGATATATCAGGACTCAGAGAAAAAAGCCTTTATCAAATATCCTAAGGACTGCTGGGGCTGTGCCTCATGCATCAAGGAATGTCATTTTGGCGCTATTGCTCTTTATCTTGGAGCAGACATAGGAGGCATGGGAAGTCTCATGACAGTAAAAAGCACGCCGGATACGCTGACCTGGGATATCAAAAAGCGCGACGGAAGCAAGGAAGAGATTCTTATCAACAAGAAGGAATCCAATAAATATTAAAGAAAAGGATGGTAACAGACATGGGTGAATTATCACATCTTGACGAACTCGAAGCAGAGGCAATATACATAATACGTGAAGTAGCCGCAGAGTGCGAGAAGCCGGTTATGTTGTACTCAATTGGAAAGGACAGCTCGGTAATGCTTCATCTTGCAATGAAGGCATTTTATCCGGAGAAGCCGCCATTTCCGTTTTTACATGTAAATACAACCTGGAAATTCCATGAGATGATAGAATTCAGAGATCGCATCGCTAAGGAAAAGGGCATCGAGATGCTTGAATATATAAATCAGGATGGCGTAAAGCAGGGCATCAATCCATTTGACCACGGCTCAGCATACACAGATATCATGAAGACACAGGCGCTTAAGCAGGCGCTCGACAAATACGGCTTTACGGCAGCGTTTGGCGGCGGCCGAAGAGACGAGGAGAAATCAAGAGCCAAGGAGCGAATCTTCTCCTTCAGAAATGAAAACCACGCATGGGATCCAAAGAACCAGCGCCCGGAGATGTGGAAGCTCTACAACTCCAGAATCAAAAAGGGCCAGGAGGTACGTGTTTTCCCACTGTCAAACTGGACAGAGAAGGATATCTGGCAGTATATAAAGAGAGAGAATATCGAGATTCCTTCACTTTACTTTGCAAAGGAAAGACCTGTTGTATACAGAGACGGTAACATCATCATGGTAGATGACGACAGAATGAAGCTTCGTCCGGGTGAGAAAATCCAGATGAAGAGTGTACGTTTCAGAACACTCGGCTGCTATCCACTGACAGGTGGTGTTGAGTCGACAGCGGATACACTTGATGAGATTATTGATGAGACACTCAGTGCTGTTTCCTCAGAGAGAACCACCCGTGTCATAGACAACGAGGCGGCAGGCAGCATGGAAAGAAGAAAGAGGGAGGGATATTTCTAAAATGAGCGGATTACTTAAATTTATTACATGCGGAAGCGTGGACGACGGAAAATCAACTCTGATCGGACATATATTATACGATTCAAAGCTGCTCTATGCAGATCAGGAAAAGGCATTGGAGCTTGACAGTAAGGTCGGAAGCCGTGGCGGCGCCATCGACTATTCACTCCTCCTCGACGGACTGATGGCAGAAAGAGAGCAGGGAATCACAATCGATGTGGCTTATCGTTACTTCACAACAGATAAGAGAAGCTTTATCGTGGCAGATACACCGGGCCATGAGGAATATACAAGAAACATGGCTGTAGGTGCATCCTTTGCAGACCTTGCGGTAATTTTAATAGATGCAAAGCAGGGCGTATTGGTTCAGACAAGAAGACACGCAAGAATCTGCGCGCTCATGGGAATCAACTACTTTGTATTTGCTGTAAACAAGATGGATCTTGTAGGCTACGACGAGAAGCGTTTCGATGAAATCACAAAGCAGATTATTGAGCTTACAAAGGAGCTTGAACTCAAAAATGTAGTAATAATTCCTGTTTCTGCAACAGAGGGTGACAATGTCACAACAAAGTCTGAGAATATCCCATGGTACAAGGGACCTGCTCTCTTATCATACCTTGAGGATGTTGACATAAAGGATGAGAACGAGGAAGAGGGCTTTTACATGCCTGTACAGAGAGTCTGCCGTCCTGACTACACCTTCCGTGGCTTCCAGGGCCAGATAGAGGCCGGAGAGGTAAAGGTGGGCGATGAAATCACCACACTGCCAAGCAATGAGACCGCCCATGTAAAGAGCATCCATGTGGGTGATAAGCTAAGCGATAGCGCATTTACAGGCCAGCCGGTTACAATCCAGCTTGACAGAGAGGTGGACGTATCAAGAGGCTGCGTGCTCACAATCGGTTCAGGAGCAAAGGTGGCTTCATCCATCACAGCTACAATACTCTGGATGGATGACGATGAGCTCTTTAAGGGAAAGAATTTCTTCTTCAAGCTTGGTACCAAGTCAATACCGGGCATCGTAACAGAGATAGAGCATACCATCGACGTAAACACAGGTGAGGAAAAGCCTGCCGACAAGCTCAAAAAGAACGAGATAGCAGTTGTAAAGATTGCATTCTCGGACAAGATAGTCTGCGATAAGTTCAAAAATCACAAGACACTCGGTGAGTTCATCTTAATCGACCGTGTGACCGATATGACATCTGCCTGCGGTGTGGTTGAAGAGGTACACACAGAGGAAAGCGGTCTCTACGAGGGTAGAGTAGACAGAAACGTAAGAGCTGCAATCAAGGGCCAGAAGGCAATCACCGCCGTATTCGTAGACGGAGTGGATGGGGTAAACCGTGGCTTTGTGGAGGATGTCGAGAAAGCCTTAAATATAGACGGACGCCATACTTATCTCTACGCACCAAAGGAGGGTGAGGACTTCGTAAATGTAGTCAAGCACCTAAGCCATGCCGGAATACTCGTACTTCTGCTCATCAGCCAAAAGCAGGAGAAGGAGCTTGCAGCCGACAAAGTTGAGTTCACAAAGGACTGGAACAAAAACGGCAGAGATGTGGACAAGGCTGCGGAGTTTATCAAAAAGCAGTCGGTATATGACGGCGTGATCGTAAACACAAGTGAGTATATCTAATAAAAAGGGTACTTGATTTCTCAAGTACCCTCATGTATAATCTACTTAGAAAGTGAATCGGATATGACTCCGATTTGCCCTCAGTGTTAAAATGTTATAAGAATAGCATCCTAAACTTTGGACGGTGTGGGATGCTATTTCTTTTTATTATTATGATTGTCTATGTATGACAGAGCCGCAAAAACAACTAATATTTCCACGTTGAAAAGCACGCCCCAATGTGGTAAAATTGACAAAGATAATTTAAAGAAAAACACACAGGAGGATTAACATACAATGGAAAGCTACAAGAGCGAATTTATAGACTTTATGGTGGAGAGTGACGTGCTGAAATTTGGTGATTTCACATTAAAAAGCGGCCGTAAATCACCATTTTTCATGAATGCGGGAGCATATGTGACAGGCTCACAGCTTAAGAGACTCGGAGAGTACTACGCAAAGGCTATCCATGCAAACTATGGAGATGACTTTGATGTATTATTCGGACCTGCATACAAGGGAATTCCGCTTGCAGTGGTAACAGCCATCGCATACCATGAGCTTTATGGCAAAGAGGTGCGCTACTGCTCAGACAGAAAAGAGGCAAAGGATCACGGTGCAGACAAGGGAGGCTTCCTTGGAAGCAAGCTTAAGGATGGCGACAGAGTAGTCATGATAGAGGATGTCACCACATCCGGCAAATCAATGGAGGAGACAGTTCCAAAGGTAAGAGGAGCTGCAGATGTTACAATCGTAGGCCTTATGGTGAGCCTTAACAGAATGGAAGTCGGACAGGGCGGCAAGGTAAGCGCGCTCGACGAAATCCATGAGAAGTACGGCTTTGAGGGCAAGGCAATCGTCACAATGGCAGAGGTTACAGAGTATCTCTACAACAGAGAGCATGATGGCAGAGTAGTCATTGATGACACAATCAAAGCAGCTATAGATGAGTACTATAAGCAGTACGGCTGCAAATAGGAGAATATAAATTGCTTGGCAGAAGAAAACGTAACAGGTATAAGTTTACGGAAAAGAAGCAATCTAAGAGGGGGATAGCTGCACTTGTTGTGGCTATCCTCATAGAGATTGTATATATAGTTTTTTTGAATGCGGCATTCAGAGGAGATGGCAATCTGTCTATGTATTATGGCAGTGCCGGTATACTGATGCTTGGCATATCTCTGGCAGATTTCGGGTTTGCCATCAGAAGCCTCTTTGATGAGGAATCATTCATGACATTTCCACGACTGGCAGTGTTTTTTTCACTCATAGCGGTAATCAGCTGGGGAGGAACATATGCTGCAGGTTTTATTATATGAAAGAAAGATTATAGGGACATATGAGTTATAAAGAGATTTATGAACTCTCCAATGAGCTTTACGCAGAGCGATTAGAGCTTGTGGAGGAGCGGATAGAACAGATCATCAGAGAGCCTGCGATAGAGCCGGCTTTTGCAGATTATTTCACAAGTGTGGCAAAGTGCATCAACACTATTAAAAATCATAGCGCAGATAAGGAATTTAACGATTTATTCTATTCACAGTTTGATAAAGAAAATTACGAGAAAAGCTATGCCAACCCGGCATATGCCGTAAAGGTGCTCGGAGATGAGTATGGTCAGCTTTTATCGGCTGTATATGCAAAAATTGTCGGAAGCATTACACATATCTATCAGGGGGATATAAAATATCTCTGCATTTATGCAGAGCTTATTGTAGAGCTTTACAATTATTTTGAGAATGCCAATGAGCTGAGTCCTGATGAGATAAGGGGCTGTATATATTCGTTCATGCATGATTATGAGGAGATTTTTGCAGAGGATGACAACAGAGCACTCCTTGATCCAGCTTATGATTACTATACAGAGCTTGTAAATGAGGCAGATTTGTCAAATGATGATTATCTGTATTCCTACGGACTGTATGTCGGAGAGAATGAGCGCGCCGGCAGAGCGCATCTGGCTTCATTTTCAGATGAGGAGATACAGGCCATGGCAGATACCTATACAGAAGGATACCGCATTGGCTTTATTACCTGCAACAAGGATATCTCAAAGAAGTCGGTGGTTCAGGTGCTTTATCCGCTTGGCTTTGAGCGTATGATAAGAGCAGCATTAAAGAATTTTGAAAAAATGGGTATGAAGCCTGCCATGAGACCATTTTCCACATCGGTTAGTAAGCAGTTTGACTATGACCACAAGGAGGATATGGCACTGTGGCTTGACAAGGCATATGTGGAGTATCGTCTTGAGTGCATGCACAATGCACTTGAGAGAATGAAGGATGTAGCATGCAAATGTGGAGGTCCTGCTGTCATAGAGATATTTGGCGAGGAGCCGTTTGCTCCGGTTTCAAAGAAGGAGGCTGCGCACTTTAATGATGAGCAGCAGAAGCTTGTAGTCCATATGACAAGCGTGCGCTCACAGTATATGAACAGCTATATCCACAGCGAGGACAGAAGCTTTACGATTATTGCCTATCCGTGTGCTGCAATCGGACCTGATTATAAGGAAATTTTTACGGAGACTGTAAAGATTAATACTCTTGATTATGCACTCTACAGGGATATGCAGCAGAAAATTATAGATGTGCTCGATACAGCAGACAGGGTGCATATCGTCGGTACAAACGGCAACAGGACAGACTTGTATGTCAAGATTCATGAGCTTAAGGAGCCTTCAAAGGAGACGGCTTTTGAAAACTGTGTGGCTGATGTAAATATCCCTGTCGGAGAGGTGTTTACTTCACCGGTGTTAGAGGGCACAAACGGCAAGCTGCATGTCAGTCAGGTATATCTCAATGAGCTTAATTTCCTTAATCTGGAAATCGATTTTAAGGATGGCATGATCGATAAATATACATGCACCAATTTTGAGGATGAGGAAGAAAACAAAAAGTATATATCAGACAATGTGCTTTTCCATCATGACACACTGCCTATGGGTGAGTTTGCCATAGGCACCAATACGACAGCCTACCGTATGGCGAGAGTATACGATATCGCAGCAAAGATGCCTATTCTCATAGCAGAGAAGACAGGACCGCACTTTGCAGTGGGTGATACCTGCTACACATACGATGAGGACAATATGACATACAACCCTGACGGAAAAGCAATCATTGCCAGGGACAATTCAGTTTCCATCCGCAGAAAAGAGGATATATCAAAGGCATATTTCAACTGCCACACGGATATCACAATACCATATGATGAGCTTGGAGCCATCACAGTTATTCGACACGATGGCTCAACATGTGATATAATAAAAGATGGCAGATTTGTGCTTGAGGGCGTAGAAGAGTTGAACAAACCGCTCGATACGCTTGATGCAGAAAGCAAATAATTGTTAGACGTATAAGGAGGATAAAATGGCAAAGGTTGGAATAGTTATGGGCAGCGACTCAGATTTAAAGGTGATGAGTAAGGCGGCAGATATGCTTGAAGAGCTCGGCATAGAGTATGAGCTCACCATCATCTCGGCACACCGTGAGCCGGATGAGCTTATTGAGTGGACAAGAGGCGCTGAGAATAGAGATGTAAAGGTAATAATAGCAGGAGCGGGAATGGCAGCAGCACTTCCGGGAATGTGTGCAGCGCTTTTTGCACTTCCTGTTATCGGAGTACCGCTTTCAGGAAAGAATCTGGATGGAATGGATGCAGTGTTCTCAATCATGCAGATGCCACCTGGAGTGCCTGTTGCCACAGTTGCAATTGACGGTGCGAAAAATGCAGCAATCCTTGCAGCAAAGATACTCGCAGCAGGTGATGATGCAATCCTTGAGAAAATCAAAAAGTATACAGCAGATATGAAGGCTCAGGTTGTAGCAAAGGATGCGAAACTGAAACAGGTTGGATATAAGCAGTATCTTGCTGAGAAATAGGATTGTATTGTCATCTATAGGAGGGTTTTTATGGGTATATTGCAAAAGGCAGACAGATGTATGGATGAGGCAGCAGCCTTATTTGGCGAGAATAAGCTTTTTTTGGCAGAGAATAAGGCACAGGAGACAGCCGGTCTTTATAAGAGCTGTGGCGCATATGAGCAGATGGCAAAGACTGTCAATTTTATGGGAGTCATATATGCATCTATTGGAGACTTAAGCATGTCAATTGACTGCTACCTAGAGGCTATGGATGTAGCTGTGGAGCAGGGCTCAACAGAGATAATCATGCTTGTAAACAATAATATAGGCTCACTCTATATGGAGCTTGGATTGTATGAAAAGGCTATCAGATATTTCAACGAAGCACTGGAGCTGTGCAAGCCACCGCTGCATGGAGAGAGGGATAGCTATTATCAGGAACTTCTCATGCTTCATCTGAATCTGTGCATATCATACACGGGAATTAATGAGTTTGAAAAGGCAGAAAAGCATCTTTCTGACGCGATACTCTTTAATGAGATAGCTGGCAGTGATAAAAACAGATTTCTGATAGACATGTCACAGGCACATATGCTATGGAAGATGGGAAATGAGGATGAGGTCAGAGATCATGTGGAAGAGCTGGTTGAGGGTGCGATAAACAATATCAATTCTGCCAATTATGTACTTGAGATACTAAGCCTTTGCAATCTATTTATGAATATGGGGGAGTTCGATGCATGGAAAAAGGTTATTGTGGAGTATGAACGCTTTGCTATTGAAACAGAAAATCTGTTTTTCCAGAAGACCTGTGTCAAGATGTGGATGAAATATGAGAGCGCCATGGGTGATACAGAGGCGTACAACAAGCTGTGCGTATATTACGCAAATCTCCACTCTATGCAGGTGAAGGAGCAGATAAAGCGTCTTGGTGATACAATCGACCTTAAGCTTCAGCTTCAGGAGACTGAGTATGAGCGCCGTAAGGCAGTCAGACTCAACTACACAGATATGCTTACAGGCATGGGCAATAAGTTCAAGATGCGAAACGATTTTGAAAAGCTTGTGAGCAAAAATCAGGATTCAGATGGTGCAGGAATCACGTTTGGAGTAGTGGATATAGATTTCTTCAAGTCATTTAACAGAAACAGTGGCAGAGTCACCGGTGATGCAGTGCTAAAAGAATTGTCATCCATAATAAATGAGAGCATCAAAGATAAGGGAATGGGGTATCATTTCTATGGTGATGAATTCTACATAATCCTGCAGGAAACGGATGAGGATATCATTAAAAATATAGCCGAGCATATAAGACTTGAGCTTGCCAAAAAACAGATACTTCATGAGAGCTCTAAGGTGGATGAGTATCTGACTGTATCACAGGCATATGTTACCGCCCCGGATGTAAAGGTGCCGGATGAGTTTTCAAAGCTATTCAAGACGGTGGATGAAGTGCTCAATGATGTGAAGGAAAAGGGTAGAAATGCATATAAGATAGTCTGATGCTTTAAGTGTATAAGACAATTATAAAATGACACGCAGCGTAAAACGTTGCGTGTCATTTTTGATGGAGCTATATATATAGTTATAATTATATTTGTACTTAATACTTATATTTATAGTTATATTTGTACTTATATTTTTATATGGCTATATTGTCTCATTTATGTTCCGGATATAACAATATCAGTGCCTGCCTTCTCATATATATCTGCTGTCTCAGGAGAGATACCGGAGTCGGTGATTACCATATTGATGTCATCAAGCGATGCATAGCTTGATATGGATGTGGTATCAAACTTGGTGTGGTCTACAAGAGCCACAGTTTTAGCGGAGGCCTTGATACACATGCGCTTCAAATCAGCCTCGTATATACTGAAATCAGTCAGTCCGTCTTCTACAGAGAAGCCTCTTGCTGACACGAACGCGATATCTGTGTGTATCTTTTTGAGTAAATCAGCGCCAAGCAGTCCTTCTATGGAAGCGGATGCACTGGTTACGATACCGCCTGTCAGGATGACTGTGACACCCGGGGTATCCTTCAGCTCTAAAGCAAGGTTGATACCATTGGTGATGACGGTCAGCTCTGTAAAGCCTGAAAGCTTCATGCCGAGAGTGTAGGCTGTGGAGCTGGCATCAAGGAATATACACATATGGTCACTTACGAGCTTTATCGCCTCGTTTGCAATCTCCTCCTTGGCCTCCTTGTTTTCAAGAGCGCGGTCATGGAACAGGTAGGCCCTTGAGGTTAAATCAGTCATGTCATGGGTTTTATCTTTGTAGATAGCACCGCCGTGGGTCTTTGTCAGAAGCTTTTCCTTATCCATCTGGTTTAAATCTGTTCTTATAGTAGTGGTCGATACACCAAGCAGTTCGCTGAGCTCATTGGTGGTGGCCTTGCGGTTTTCTTTTAAATAATCGAGAATCTTTTGTTGTCTTTCTAATTGCAGCATAGATTTTCCTCTTTCTTTTGATTTTTGTTGTATTTTTACGTACATATTTTTATCACAAAGCATTGCAAAATATATAATAACTCAAATAAGTAAATAAAGCTGTCTCTTATACACATCTGACGCTGCCGACGAAGGCTTAGGTGTAGAT
>ENA-UAKS01000273-UAKS01000273.1-human-gut-metagenome-genome-assembly--contig:-NODE-273-length-22703-cov-15.597271_pt1 | contig 22703 bp, 14 predicted proteins | sample MGYA00243692_ERZ654452 | MGnify/ENA primary metagenome ERZ654452 (study PRJEB26926, sample SAMN06164442) | human gut metagenome | biome: ENVO:00009003; feature: ENVO:2100002; material: ENVO:00002003...
CGCCGTCCAACAGCAGCGTCACGCTGCCGCTGGGGGATGGGAGCGTGATTGTCTGAAAGCTGCCGGTCTGGTAGCAGCGGACAGACTGGATGGTCACATCTGCCGCTTCCTCGCCGCGGATGGTGAACGTGTAGTTAAGCAGTCCTTCCGTCAGCTGATCGTCATAGACCGGCTCGGCGTTGACGGTCCTCTTGTTCTCGCATGTCAGCACACAGGGTTTCGCCGTGCCGTCCTCCATGACCGTGTAGGACATTTCCATGCTCACGTCGCTCTGGTAGCGAATCGTAATTGTGAAGTTCACCGTGCGTTCCTTGACCGCTGCGGTCACGAGAACGGTATAGCTCGCGCCGTTTTCGGCGGATTCCATCTGTACAGAACCGCTGTCCGTGCTTATGGCCGCTCCGTTGAAGCTGGCGCTTGTGATCTGCGCATCCTCCGCGCTTCTGCCGGTCAGGGCGAGCTTATACAAAAGCTCACTGTTGCTGATCTGGTTGTGCTTGATGGTCAGCGCTGCGCGCTTGTCTGCATCGCAGAGAACGGTCTGCGCCGTGACGGATTTTTCATACCACGCAAACTGGAGCTGAAGATCCAAGCCATCCTCATACGTCACGACGAATGTATAGCTGATGGTCTGTCCCAGCACCTCGGCGGTCACGGCGAAATAATAGGTTTCCGTGTCCTTGCCGTCTGCCGCGGCCATTTGAATTTCGCCAGATTCCGAGAGCGTCCCGCGTTCGCCGTCCGTCGCCCAGTATTCCGCCGTGCGGATGATTGCATCGTCTGCGTTTTCGCCAAGGAGGGTCAGCGCATATGTAAATCTGCCCTCGGTCAGCGTGTCGCTCTTGACCGTGCGGCTGACAGATCCGTTGGCCGGACAGGTAGCCTGACCGGTCGGCTGCCAGGTGAGCTGCAGATCCAGATCAATGCCGCTCTCCAAGCGAAGCACGAACGCAAATTCCACGTCCGTCTCCACGGTCTCGCCCTTCTGATTTTTCTGCGCGGCATGTGCCTGCACGGTGAGGATATAGTTCTGGTACTCCGCGCCGTCCGGCAGCGTCATATCCAGCACGCCGCGCATATCCGCATCCTGCGGTACGCCATTGCCGACCGCGACCTGCACGCCAGTGATCTCCGCGTCGTCTGCGTCGAGACCGGTGAGGTCAACATCATAGCGCAGTCTGCCGCCGTCCAGCTGTGCAAGCAGCACACGCTTGCCGACAGAGCTGCCCGGTGCGCAGACCATGGAGCTTGCCTGCGATCCGTACTTGTACCATGTCAGCACCGCGCCGAGGTCAAGCTCTGTTTCCGGCAGGTTTTCATCTGCTTCGCCGGTGTTTCCGGCTTCTTCGCCCTCGTCGCCCTTGTTGGAATCCGTGTTCGTGCCGATGGCGGCGTCGGCCAGGATTTCCTGCTGGGGCTTGCCCTGCGGCTGCTGCTCCGGCTGGGTGTCCTGCCCCTGCTCCGTCTGGTTTTCCGTTTCCTGCGGATCGGGCTGCTCCTGCTCGCCGGTCAGCTCACTGTTTGTGCTGCCGCCAGAACCGGAAGCATCCTTGCTTTCCGCCTCACCGTTTCCGGCATGGCCGGGCGCTTGCCCTGCCTGCAAGACGGTGATCTCCTGCGGTGCGGCGTCCAGGATTGGATTTTCCGGCTCGGCTGACCGCATGCCCATGAGCGGCAGACAGATACTCAGCAGCAGCGCGCAGACAAGCACACCGCAGCCGGCCTGCTGCAGCCATGGGAACCTTTCAAATAGCTTCTTCATTCTTTTTTGCCCTTCGGGAAAAGGGCTTCCCCCTTGCCAAAATTCGCACCTATGTGCGGTTTATCCGTACATTTTAAAGAAACCCTAAAATACACGGATAAGCCGCACGGTTCCACGCCGAAAAAACGGCGTGGAACCGCCCAGCTTGGGGTGGTTAGTTATAAATTTTTCTGTTCAATACGCTCATTTTGTAAAAAGTGTATTGCAATAGCGCATCAGCATGGCCGCTACCTCCGCACGGGTCGCGTAACCCTTCGGATCGAGCTGACCGTTGCCCTTGCCGCCGATGATGCCGGCCTTAGTCGCCCAGAGTATTGCATCCTCGGCATAGCCGCTGATCTGATCTGCGTCCACAAAGCCAGTCATTCTGCCGCTGACGGAGGGGCTGCCTGCGTAACGCCACAGCATTGTTGCCAGCTGCTCTCTCGTGATCTTGCCTTCCGGATCGCTGCCGTTGGAAACGCCGTTGCGAATGGCCCATTCCATGCCCTTCGCATAGGCATTGCCGCTGGTATCCGTACCGTCCAGTCTGGCAAGGACTGTCATGAGCATCTGCCGCGTCATGGGTGCGTTCGGGCTGAACGTATTCGCACCGGTACCGTTGAACAGCTCACGGCTGGAAGCGAATGCAACTGCGTCGCTGGCCCAGTTCGCAGCGGGAACGTCGGTGAAGAACTTGCTGTTGTCGTAGACCTTCACGGTTGCCGAACCGGTCAGCTCCAGTGCAACGCCATTCTTCGTCACAACGCTGGTACGCACGATCTCTTCCGTGCCGTCCGCATGGACGATGACAACGACCGTACCGGGCGTCACGTTGCGGACCGGGATCTCTACCTTCACAGTGGTGTTCTTCGGGATCGTGATCTCAAGCTCTTCCGCCTGGCGGCTGGAGGAGGCTGCCGGAACCGGGGTAATGGGCAGTTCCACGATGCCCGTATCCGGATCAGCCTTACCGAGCACCTTGCCTTTCTCGTCCTTGATGACAATGCCAGAGCTGCTGCCACTGCCGGAACCGGAACCGCCGTTATAGCGGTAGGTTGCCGTAACCGTCACGTTTTCGGCGGGCATGGTAAAGGTCGTGGTGCTGTCCGTTTCCTTGGCAAGCGTCACATTGCCGGAATCGACCGTCCACTTTTCAAAGGTGTAGCCGCTGCGGCGGTCTGCCGTGATGGTGACGGTCTCGCCGGACTTGTACTCGCCGGAACCGCTGCCGTTACGGACTGTGACCGTAAAGCGCAGGATTCCGATTTCTTCCGTCTGCTCATAGCCGCAGACGGAGCAGGTGCGTTTCCGCAGACCGGCTTCGGTTTCCGTAGCTTCCGCGACGGTGACCCAATCGCCGTATGTATGTACGGCCTTGTCCATGACCTCGCTGCCGCAGCTTGTGCAGAGATGCCAGTGATACGTCGTGTCCTTCTCCCATGCAGTGCCGGCACTGTGCGGGAGCTTGTCCAATGTCACATCGGTGACCTCGGTCGTGCAGTCTGCATTCGAGAACTTTTTGTTGCAGACGCTGCACTGCCAATATTCGATACTGCCGGTAGCAGTGCAGGTCGGCTCGACACGGTCATGATGCTCCGGCGTATGCGCTTTTTTATCGATCACGCCGGTTTCGGAGTAATCACAAGCGGTGCAGGTGTGCTTCTTCGTGCCGGTCGCCGTGCAGGAAGAATCTGTTACGGTTTCCCATTCGCCGAATGTATGATTCGTCTTGGGGTTATCCGGGTCGAGGGCACCGCAAGCATTGCATTCTTTCCAGTGCTGTGTATCGTCATGCTTGTTGATAAAGGTGTGGGCGGTCGTTGTACCGTATTCAGCCTTGCAGACATCACAAACAGCCTTACTCGAGCAGGTAGCGGTTCCGCCAGTATGTGCGGCTTCATCGAATTTCTCTTTGCAGGTCGCACAGACATGCCAGTGATTCGTACCGTTGCTGTTCCAGCCGGAATCATCCGCTGTGTGGCCGGTGGCCGGAATCACGACGCTGTTGTGGTCGGTGATTGCATGCTCGCCGCTTCCATCCAAGAACCATGTACCGCAAGCGGAGCAGGTCCAGTATTCCGTATTGCCTGCTTCGGTGCAGGTGGCAGCTTTCGCGTCAGTCTTGGTCAGGATGTGTGCAGCCATGGGGAGTGTCACATCAGTGACCTCGCTCGTGCAGTCTGCATTCGAGAACTTTTTGTTGCAGACGCTGCACTGCCAATATTCGATACTGCCGGTAGCAGTGCAGGTCGGCTCGACACGGTCATGATGCTCCGGCGTATGCGCTTTTTTATCGATCACGCCGGTTTCGGAGTAATCACAAGCGGTGCAGGTGTGCTTCTTCGTGCCGGTCGCCGTGCAGGAAGAATCTGTTACGGTTTCCCATTCGCCGAATGTATGATTCGTCTTGGGGTTATCCGGGTCGAGGGCACCGCAAGCATTGCATTCTTTCCAGTGCTGCGTATTGTCATGCTTGCTGATGAAGGTATGGTTGGTCTTTGTACCGTATTCAGCCTTGCAGACATCGCAGATGGCCTTTGCCTGGCAGGTAGCGGTTCCGCCGCTGTGTTCGGCTTTGTCCAGTTCTGCGTTGCAGATCGTGCAGACGTGCCAGTGATAGGTGCCGTCGCTGCTCCATACATCAGAACGGGTATGACCCGTTGCTGCAATAACGGTATCCTGCGCGGTGATCTCCGTTTTGCCCTCTGCATCCGAGAACAGCTTTTTGCAGACGGAGCAGGTCCAATACGCCGTGTTGCCATCTTCCGTGCAGGTCGCGTCCTTTGCGGGAACAGCAGTCAGCGTGTGGCTGATTGATATCTGCGCCGGGGTAATGACCGGGGTAATATCTCCAAACGTTTCTGCAGTCAAGCTTTTCTTAAAAAGTCTGTTGTAAACGGAAATGCTCTGCGGATCGGCGTTACATTTCAAGACTTCAAATGTAAACGTGAACAGGATTCCCTTATCTGCTTTGACATTGATTCCTTTCGCCGAATCCAAGATATATTCAACAATTCGGCCACCATATTCTTTTCCGTTGTCTTCATCGACAACAGGATTCATATTGATTACTGCACCCGAATTCTTGATATAGTTAACTTCAAATTCCTCACCATCCACTATTTTAGTGTATGATGTGTTTACCGCCGTTAATTTGAACTGCGTCAAGTCAAAATCAAAGTTGAGTTCAAAATTAGAAAATTCAATATCTGAGGGAAATTGCACTTCAACGGTGAAGCTATCTCCCTTCTTTAACGGCTCGGTGGCAGTGCTGACCAGCTTCAGCTCCGGGCCGGTCTGTTCATCTGCTGCCGAAACGGACATGGACAGCAGGCTGAACACGGTGGCGACTGCCAGCAGGAGTGCGAGCAGGCGCCTGGTTGGTGTGTGCGTCATATAAGTTCCCCCTGACTATAATTCTTTGGGAAATTTGATCCGGCAACGCGCCGGGATATAGATGCCGCTTTCCCCGCTGCGCCAAATGGCGCAGCGGGGAACCCCTTTCGGGGAGAGAAATGCTTATTTTGCGATGTTTTCCATGAACCGCATGAGGATTGCGGCGGTTTCTGCGCGGGTGGCCTTACCCTGCGGGTCGAGCATGCTGTTGCTCTTACCGTTGATCAGGCCCTCTGCGTTGGCCCACTGCATTGCCTCCACGGCCCAGGACGAAACCTTGTCCGCATCCTTGAAGCTGTCCAGCTTGTTGGACTTGGAGGTGTCGTAGCCCTTGAGCTTTGCGTAGCGATACAGGATGGCCGCCAGCTGCTCACGCGTGACCTCACCGGTCATGTTCGTGCCGTCGGAAATGCCGTTGTCCATCGCCCACTTCTGGCCTGCCGCATACCACGGCGTGCCATTGGTGTTGACGCCCTCGACACGGGCAAGGATCGTGACGATCATGCCGCGCGTTGTGGTGGCATTCGGGCTGAAGCTGTTCTTGGAGGTGCCGTTCATGAGGCCCTTTTCAGAGACATAATTCACAGCGTCCGCATACCAGCTGCCGCTCGGAACATCCGTGAACGAGGCACCCGTGGTAGGCTTGTCGTCCTTCGGCTTGCTCGGTGTGGTGGGCTTCGACGGAGTAGGAGGTGTAGGCGGCGTAGGCGGATTCGGCTTATCGTTCAGCTTGTCATACGCTTCCTTGCAGGCAACGAGCTTGTTGTGATTCTCGACATAGCCCTTTGCCGCTTCGGACAGATCATCGTATGCCTTCATTGCCGCGTCGATAGCAGCCTTATCGCGAAGAGTGATCTTGTCGGGATCGGGCAGTGCGTCGATCATTGCATCGACCTTTGCGGCATCAAGCGCATCCTTGCAGGCCGTCAGCTTGTCGCGCTTCTCAGCATCAACGTAATCCTTTGCTGCGTCGGACAGCTTATCGTAAGCTTCCAGCGCTGCATTGATCGCGTCCTTGTCGTCAAGCGTGACATCATCGGGATTGGGCAGTGCATCGATCATGTCGTTGACCGCCGCCGCGGCTGCCTTGTCGGACTCGGTCGCCAGCAGGCGGTTATAGGCTTCCTCTGCATCCGTCAGTGCCTTGATGTATTCCGGATATGCCTTATCGAAAATGCTCTTGAGATCACCGAGTTCTTCATACGCCTTGCGGGCAGCTGCAATCTTCTCGCCGCTCTCTGCCGTAACTTCGCCGTCCTTCACAAGTTCACCGTCAACAACCTTGACAGTGCCCATCTGAAGGATCACTTTGCTGACCGCTCTGAGCGTAGATGCATTTTCAAGCTCAGTAGCAACCAGATCAAGATCAGCTACCGCGGCATCCAGCTGCTCCTGCGTTGCGAGCGGGTTGCACAGAACGCCGTCAAAGACGTTCATGTAGATTCGGCTCGTTTCCAGCTTGTCATCGCCGGCTTCATAGGTCTTTTCCGTGGAGCTGTTCTTATAAGCTTCACGCATCATGGCGATCTCGTAAGTCAGTTCCGTCTTGTCACCGGAGTTGCCGGTGATGCTGTCCTGACCCCACGCGGAGTTGTCCGCGTTCAAATCGGCGCCGTAGCCGTAGACGGTGAACTGCCAACGCATGACCTCACCGTCACGCATACGCCACTGTGCTGCGCCAACGCCGGGGAAGGAAGGCGCGGAAACCTCGCTGAAGGTACCGTCCTCATTCTTTCCGGTCTCGGCAACAGAGTACATCCAGCCGGACATACTGTAGTAGTCGAACTCACCGAGGTAGTTGCCCGCTCTGTCCTTGGCGTAGCTGGTGATGGGGCCGGTCTTATCCGTGATATAGCTGGCGACCGTTGCCTCACCCTGCTCGGGCCAGTAGACCTCTGCCAGATAGAAGCTGTCCTCGATCGTGCCGGTGTGGATGTAAGCGTACTTTTCTGCCGGTTCACCTGCGTGATACTCCTGATGGCCTTCCAGCACTTCACCCTCTCCAGCGAAGCGGGCATTTACAGCCTGCTTGATGAGATCGGTGATGACCTTGCTGGCCTGCGTGGCTTCCGTCACCTTGACGCAGGTCGGCTTGATCAGATAGCCGAGACCAAGTGTCTGTGCGTCCAGAGAAACGACGATGTTCGCGTCCTTGATGCGCTTCATCGGGATGGCGTTCATCCGGCTGATCGCATCGTTCAGCGCGGCATAGATCGTATCCTGCACGGCCTTGTTGATCTCGCTGACAGAATCGCCGGTGGGATTCGGCGCTGCGATGGAAATGGCGTATCTGCCGTTTTCATATTCCGTCAGCACGCGCTGCCAGTTCGTTTCGGTGTAGTCGTCCTTGTCCATACGGCCAAGCGCCAGCTCCAGCTGCTTCAGCGCTTTTTCGCGGTCTTCCGCGTACTTGTCGCCGGTGTCGCTGTCGCTCCACTTGGCATAGACCGTGATGGGCTTAGCCGGAACGACAGGCGGCGTCCACAGCTTCGTATACGCCTTGTCCAGATACCAGCCCTGGAACTGCGCACCCGACTTCACGGGGGTCGGCAGCTTCACGGTGCTCCAGACATCGCCGGTGTAGGTTTCCATCTCGCAGGTGCCGCCCATTGCGTCGAACGTAACGGTCTGCTGCGCCTTGGCGAGATACACAGAACCGGTCAGGCCGGTGAATACGGTGACATTGTCCGCCAGATCCCAAATCGCGTTGATGCCGTTGGGACGGTACTTCTTGGCGAGTGCGTCGCGCGGGTCATGGAACTCGTCGCAGTCCGTCAGCTTCCAGCTTCCGTCCTCCAGAACGAAAACATAGGAACCGCCGAGATAATTGCCATACGCACGGGCGATCATGACATAGATCTTGCCGTCTGCGGTGATGCCCGCGCCGCGCATGCGGATGACTGCGCTCTGGTTCACTTCTCTGTTGTCTTCCGGGCCGTTCAGCGTCCATGTGCTGCCGAGAATGTTCTGCGTGACCGCAGGAAGATTCTCGATAGCGGCGGTCGCCGTATCCGCGCCGGACACCAGCTTCAGAGAGAAGGGGTAGTTGCCGGTTATATTCTTATCCGACAGCACCAGCTGACCGCTGCGGTTGCCGCCGAGCAGGACATGGCCTGCCGCAGAAATATTGATCTGCGTCCATTTGCCGTCTGCGTAGCGGTACAGGCCGTCCTTCGTAGTAGCATACACATGCTCCGCGTCCAGACGCAGGGCAGAGGTCAGCGCCATACCGGAATCGGCCCATTCCACGCCGTTCCAATGATAGCCGCCTGCCCAAACATCGGTGTCGCTGATCACGACCACGCGCTTGCCGTCCATCATGTCAAAGCCGGAGGTCTTTTCAGATCCGTCCACCGGTGTCCACGTCTGGCCGTTCCACGTCCGCAGCTCATAGCTGATAGACTCTCCGCCTTTGCGGATGAACGCGGTCAGCTGATTGGCGGCGGGGCCGCCCACGGCCAGCGCACTGGAGCGCATGGCGTCGTTGTCGCCCGGATTGTAGATGTCGCTCTGACCGGGCATGATCGTCAGGTCATATTCCTGATTGTAGCCCAGCTGATAGACACCGCCGTTGCCCGCGAGGAACAGGGAAACATTGCCCGTCTCATCCAGATAGGCCGCGCCGCCGAAAATGGTGGGGCCGCGGTCCAGCGCGGCAATATTGCCGTCGGTCGGGGTCGCCTTGTCCGGTGTCGTCAGGTAGTTCAGGTCAAGCGTCTGCACGGTATCCTCGACCGAAACATCGATGGTCTGATAGACCTTTTGATACGGCTCGGCGGAATCCGTGTAGAGCACCGCGGTAAGCTTGCCGCTTTCCAGCAGCGGCAGATCGTTCAGCTGGACATAGCTTTGGACATCATTGCCTGCTACGTTGACCGCGATATCGCCGCTGCGCTTTGCAAGCAGCTTGGCGGTCGCCTCATTCTCTGCCGTTACCTCGCCTTCATAGATCAGGATCTGACCGTGCGGGTAGGTCTTCATTCTCGGCGCGTGATTCAGCGCAAACTGGATCTGCGCTGTGATATCGGTTCCCTTTTTGAGCGGCACGCCGCTGCTCCGCGTATTGCTGAACAGCGCAATTACCGATTCGGTCTGCACATCCGTGGAATCATCCGTGGTTTCCACCGCGGAATCGTCCGGGTTTTCAGACTGTCCGCAGACATACAACCGGATATCCGTGACCTTCATCACCTGCGAACGGACAAAGTTCGCGGTAAAGGTCGTGTCCTCTTTCAGTGTGACATTGAAGCTATCGCTCGTGGAATCCGTTCCCGTACTCCAACCGGTAAAGCCATAGCCCTTATTGGCCGTCGCGGTGATGTACCAGTTGTCGCCGGACTCATACCTTGCTTTGACGACGCCCATACCCTCGCAGCCATCGGCCAATTTGACCGTAGCTTGATAAGCCTTACGGAAGTATGCCGTCCACGTTTCGTTCTCTGTAAGAGTTACCGTGTGCGGGTTCTCAGTAAATTTTTCCTCAGAGCCGGCGGGAACAGTCTTCTGCCAATAATCAAATAGATAGCCGTCGTTCGGCTGGGCAGTTAATTTGTATTGGTTATTGCCAATCAAAGTCTTAGTGACACTGCCCTCCGAAGAATCACTTGATTTTATCTCCAATGTGTAATCTTCGGCAGCTGCAGCAGATACAGCTTTTATGGTATAGCTTGTTTGTCCATCCGTAAGCCACTTATAGCAACTAGCCTGACCGTTATCGTTTGAAACATCCCAAGAGTCATAGCCCCAGTCAGCTGTTACAGGATCATCAGACTCATAATTCTCGGTATAAGTTACGCCATCGATAACCCATGACTGAACAGGCGCGTCGAGTTTCAATATAAACTCAATATACGCGTTGTTCATGGCCTGTTCTCTGTCATAGGTATATGTAATAGTCTTCGATTGTCCGGGTACTGCGCTGGCAATATAATCTTCGTTTGTAAATCCGTAATCATCTTCAAGTGTAGCCGAGAGAACATTGCCGGTATATTCCGTCAAATCGACTGTGATTGTGTATTGCACATCTGCCGCCCTAGCGGTAGTGTGAAGGAATGATGTACAAAGTATCAGAATCAGAAGCAATGCAACTATTCTCTTCTTCATTTGCTTCCTCCTGATTCAAGCCGTCTAAATTACATAACGAAAGGGCGGGATGAGCAGGCCCGCTCATCCCGCCCCCGTTACAATATCATGTTGATGTACTGATTCTGATTACTTCACAATGTAGAGATAGTTGTAGTCGTTGCCGAAGACCATATAGCCGCCGTCGCTGGCCATACCGCCAAGGGCATAGGTGCCGCCCTCATAAGCGGAAGTATCCCATACCTTTGTAGCAGTCGTACCGTTCACTGCATAGCCGTAGCCTGCACCGACGTTACTATTCGTGCTGAAATACACATAGGCCGCTGCGCTGGAATCTGCATTGGGCAGGACAACGAGCGAGGACTGAACCGGCATGTTATTCGCAGTCGAACCGATTCCGCTGATGAGATCGCACTTGCTGGAGAAAGTTGCCTTTTCCGTAGTACGGCTCTCTGTGACCTCGGTAACGCCGCCCTTGTTGAAGCCGTTATAGTAGCCGACATAGATCTTGTTGCCGACCTTGGTGGGGGTAGAAGTCGAAACCGCGTTCAGCGAGGTATGCCACTGATAGGTGGGCGCACCGGAAGCATTTGCCTTGAAGCACCAGAGGTACTTGCCCTGCGAGGTGAAGTAGAAGTAATCGCCGTCCACCATGATGCTGGAGCGAACGTTACCGGCATCGGAAGCCTTTGTGGTCAGGTCAAACGTACCGCCAGTCTTAGCAAAATTGCTGGTCGATCTCCAATGGAGGATGCCGTTGTCACTGCCGAAGTAAACCTGACTGCCAATCACAGCAGCGCCAGCCCAATAGAATCCATTGCCCGTTGTCCGAGCTAATTTCTTCGTCGACGGATTCCACTGATAATAGGCCTTATTGCCCTGCCATGTGCCAAAGTAGATGTAAGTGCCATCCGTTGTGATCGGCGTATTCAGCTGGCCGCCGTCATTCAGGTTGACAGAGTGGGTCGGCGTTGCGATGCCGGTCGCATCGCTGATTGCCGGGGCAGAGGTCAGATCCTTGAAGCCCATCACGGAAGCCGCCGTCTGGAACAGGCTGCCGTATTCAATGTAAGCATCACCGCTGAGTGCGGTCACCTCGAAGGTGAAGCTCAGCGTGTTGGTGTCGCCCGCGACAACGGCCTTTTCGCCGTCAGACGTAAATACGTCGTTCAGGTAGAAGTGGTCGTCGATCACATCGTCGCTGTCAAAGGTCTTGGTCAGTGCAACCGTATTGTTCACCTTCGCGGTGATCGTCATTTCCGCACCGGCCGGGATGCTGATGCCGGTCGCGGCACGGTGGCTGTTGTTCTTGAGCATGGTGATGTCGCTCGTGCTCATCGTGTAAGTACCGGTGGAGGAGATCTTCAGCTTGCTGCCGTCCACGGTGCAGTCGCCGCTGACGGTCCAGATGCTGTCGGAAGCGTCCGCCTCTACCAGCGCCGTCGTGGTGGTCAGGCCGATGTAGAGGGTGTCGTCCGCTTCGCTGGTAGCGTCACTGCCTTCGACGAGCAGCGGCGTGGAGAGCTGGAAGCCAGACTTCGTGGAGACCGGCACATCCCACAGAACGACCTCTGCGTCGTTGTAGAGGTCAGACGAGGCGGCCTTTTCAATTGCCTTGTTGCAGTTGATCTTTGCCAGTCGTGCGCCAGCCGCATGGCCGTCGTAGAGGACGTAGGCGTAGGTCGTGGTGCCTACCGTGTGCATGACCGGAACATTGTCAATGCCGTCCCAGCCGCTGCCGGAGTTTTTCATTGCGATTTTTGCGACCGTCGGGGCCGCAGCCGTGGGAGCAGTTGTTACTGTTCCGTTGTGGGTGTTCCATGCACCGCCAATGCCGTTCCATGCAGCAAATGCGCTGACGGAAAGCAGCATAGCAAGCGCCAAAAGGATTGCCAATACTCTGCCAATTCGTTTCATAATCAGAAACTCCTTTCTTTTGCAGAAATTTTCGTTCCTCGCGGATTCCCAATGCAGCCGAGGAACAGCTCTGCATCAGGTCTATGTCACAGCCGAATGCTGTAAACACCAATATTGTCGGATATGTGAAAGGGGGTTCCCCGGCTCTGTGTTCCCGCGCAGAGCCGGGGCCTTGCGTCTGTGACGCACAATGAAGCGAATCTCAGGGGGATGAGACACACATCTATCTGCAAATCTGTCCGTTTCAGATTGGCATACATTATTATTGGGGCAGCGCTGTTTCCGGCGCGGCCGCGGGCGATTCCGCCTGCTTCTGCGCTGCCTGCTGCGTTTCCTTTTTCGCAGTTTTCTTTGCCGCCTGCTGCTGACGGAACTGCGTCAGCTGGCGTTGGTATTCCTGCTTGAACTCCGGCGTTTTCCGGGGATTCCAGCCATCGGGGAACTTGATGCCGCGCATCTGCAGCGCATTCAGCGTCCGCCCGGTGATTTTTTCATCCAGCCAAAGGTCTGCCCGAAAGCGCCGGCCTTTGCCCTGAAGGGGAATCTGGCGTTTTTTCATTCTGCCGCCCCTCCATCACCAGCAGTGCCGGAGGGAGGCGCTGTTTTCTTCGGCTGCTTGCGCTCGGATTTCTCCTGACGCATTTTTTCTTTATTGGCGACTTTCTTCTGCCGTTTTTCCAATATATCCTGCTCCCGCTGCCGCTCGTACTCCTGCTGGAAGAGCATGGTCTTCTCCAGCGCGGGATGGAACCGCTTGACGGCAAGCTCCTTTGAAACGCCGCTGGCGCACAGCGCGTTCACCCAGCCGCGGAACCGCAGCTCGATATAATCGCCGCCGATCACCTCTGTCCGGCCGGGGATATGCCCGCACCATCTGCGGCACTTGCACAGATACTCGGCCAGCTCGTCCAGCGACGCATTCTGGTTCTTCAAGACAAATTCAACATTCTTGTTTGCAATCGCAATAAGTGTCCGCTGGGTCAAAACTTTTTTCAGTGCGCTCATGTTCTCTTCCGTGCTTCTGTACGGATTCATCGCTGCACCTCCTGTCCGGAGGTTCCAGCCATGTTCTTTTCAGCCATCCGTCTTTGTGCTACTTCGTACAGGTCACGGACGATCTTGCGTTCTTTGAATGGGGGCGGGTTCTTCGTGTTGGTGATTTTGCCGCTGTAAAAGGTTCGGATGGCTTTTTGCCATGCGCCGAAACGATAAATGATGTAGTCCGCACCGATCACCTCGACCGGCGCAGGAGGATGCCCGATGTCCTCCATGCAGCTCTGCAAGTATGCCGAGAGTTGCTCCAAAGTGTCATTTTGATGCTCAAGGATGAACTGCACGTTTTTGTAGGCGATCACGCGCTCAATGCGGCTGTAGATGATCTGGTCTTGGTTGTCCTGGCGCTGCTCCATTGTCAGCGTTCCTCCTAATCGTACTTTTTCGCAAACCGTCCCTACGGAGTGGGATAATCTGGATTACTTCCAAACAAAAAAAGCACCAACCTGTTTTTCTCCCGGAAAACAAATCGGCGCCCGTGCCTGGGTACGATAGATCATCGTGCTATCAACCACACGTCTTTACCAGCCTTCTGCACTTCAGGGATCATAAATAGACAGAATCCCATGCAGGTGAAGATAGCGATTCTTCTGACTAGGACTATGGACACGATCCGTGTCCGCGTTCCGTTTCCTACCTTCTCATGGGAAGACTCCCACAATGGCGGTCTTTCGACCACATGGCCTGCGGCAAAGCGCTGTCTTACGCTTTGGCACAAACCACTTTAGAAACAAACTCATCCATTACAGCTCCGGGCGAGTAGCCGCACGCACTCCCAATGCGCACGACCTTCCTCTTTCACCGCAGGCTCAGTCCGGTTACGGCCGCGACCTGCGATTACACATCTTCAGCGGATAAAAACAAACAATATGTAATTTTGATGTCAGAATAGGATTTCAAATCTGTGGTATTCTAAACCACATGTACGGCAATGAGATTTTTCGTAAAGTGTTCCACTTTATGAAAAAAGCGGCGGGATGCCTGCTATCACAGACATCCCGCCGCAGCGCGACCATATTTTTGACGGTAAAAAGGCTTCAAAAAATGAACGGGTCTCATCGGAAACCCGCTCACTCATACTAGAATAAAATCAGAGAAAAATAACGAATCTTCCCGTCGTTTGCCCAGCATTTCATATGGACAAAATCAGCCATCTTCTGTGCATCCACGCAGTAGGCCGACATACAGGATGCGTGCTTCCACGGTCCTGCGCCCATCATCAGAAGATCTGCCAAGCCATCTGCCTGCATCTTTGCCATAAGCTGTTCCGTCAACAGGTTTTGATGCTTCTTTGCGGCTTTCTGCTCCGCGGTGTTATGATAAGCAGCGGGCATTGTTTCAATCATCAGTACCAGCGCCGTTTCATATTTTCGCATAGCGGCTGTCATTTCCTCGACCGTGCCGCTCATTGGCGGGCAGGCCGGAAGCACATCATAATTGCCGCAGAGATTCTGCTCACAGAACTTGCGGTATTCCGGTACAACAACCAATTCCCGCACCGGCATCAATGCGGCCGCCGTAAATCCTGCGGCTTTTGCCAGTGCAACATAGTCCTGCATACAAAAGACTCCCAACTTTTCGGATTCTACACATTATAAATTATAATGACGCGATTCCACGTTGTAAAGCTTATGCTCCAAGTTTCAGGAAAACAATTCTCTGGATGCAGCGACGCTTGCTCTCCAAAGACGGATGCGTGTACAGTTTTAGGGTGGTTTTAATATCCGCATGTCCGAGCAGGGTGCTGACACTCTTGATATCTGCACCGGTTTCAACACATCGCGTAGCGAACGTATGCCGAAGGGCATGGAAGCCGCGATGCCGAATACCGCAGCGCTTCAGGAGAGTGGTGAACTGATACTGACAGGTGCGCGGATCCATCGGCCGATCTGCGTGGCCGGTCATAATATAAGCATCAGGCGGCATATTTTCGGTGAGTTCTTGCAGTAAACGCAGCAATTCAGGGTGCAGCGGAATGACCCGTTCCGAGCTTTCGCTTTTTGGACGGTCCACCAGAAGCTGCGATTTCCCGTTCAGCGTGATCCGCTGAACGGAACGGTCGATAGAAAGCGTACCGGAGAGCGCATCAATGTCCCCGGCGCGAAGCGCACAGATCTCGCCCACGCGCAGGCCGGCATACAGTGCGAGCATAACCGCTGTGCTAATGCTATCTGACGGCGAAAGGGCTTTTCCAAGCACAGCCAACTCAGCTTCGGAAAACACTTCAATCTGTTTTTGCGTACAGGCTGGCAGATGCGCTGTCAGCGCGTCGCAGGAACAATGATATTCCCGCTGGGCATAGCGCAGCATGGTTTTGATCAGAACGGCGATATCCCGTACAGTTTTCGCAGATAAACCGCCTTTTCCATCCAAGCGCCCCGCACTTCGCATATGAAGCAGAAACGCAGAAAGCTCCTTTGCCGTCAGCCGTGAAACGGAGATCTGACCGAGATGCGGAAGAATGTGACGCTCAAGCAGAAAGCGATAGCGCGCACGTGTGGAAACTCTAATATCAGCCTGTGCCAGATACTGCATAAAAAGCTCTTTTACCGTCAAATTGCAGGTAACTGCCGGTTCCTTCGCCAGCGCCTGTATGGCGGCGATCAGTTTCTTTTTTACAACAGTTTTGCTCTCTCCGTAGACAGACTTATACTTCGCCTTACCATCCGGCAGGCGCATGGCGATATAACGCCCTTCCCAGCGGCCATCCTTTCTGTGATAGATATTATCTCCCCATCGTCCCAAGCGCTCTCCACCTTTCAGCTTTACCATATTTTTGACGGCAAATGCGAGGTATCTCGCGCGGCAACCACCCTCTGTTGGTTTACATATTTTCGTTTTCTTTCGTTTACGACACTCCGATGTTAGGATTTGTGTTAGAAAATGCCGAAATATCAGGAGAATCAAATTGACATTTTCATTTCTGACTGTATAATAGGAAATAGAAACGGAAGATATAGGGTTTCAGGCTGTCTCGTAAAGTGGAACACTTTACGAGAATTTTTTATCATAGAGCAAAAAACAACATCCGTCAGGCACAATGCCTGCGGATGCTTTCTGCCGACAGATAGACTTTGCCGGTAAAAGCAAACCGTTGACGAGGCAGCGCTTTCTTATTCCATGCACAGGCGCGTATCTGGCTTATCTCCCGCAGTCGGAGCTTCACAGTGACCGGTTCGTGGGGACTTTCACCCCGTTCCGCATTAAGTCCACTCCCTTTAGAAATGGACACCTGAACAGTCTTTTTTCTTTTATTTTACTGCACTTTCCCGGAAAATGCACGAACTATTTCTGAGTATATAACTAAGTCTTCAATCACACACGCCCGCAGTCCATGCAGATGACAGTCCATCAAAATATGCATACGTTTCCGGTGTCAGCTCCTTGAGCTGCTCCAGTATCCTTGTATTGCCGGAACACCAGTATGCGAAGAACTCCGCAAAGTATTCCAAACTGTTGCTTTTTGCGTGCTGCTTCATCGGTGCGAAAGCGGCTTCCAGCGCGCACAGGTCTTTATGCTCCTGCGGGAAGCCCATTGTGTAATCAAGGAAGTGTCCAAACTCGTGCAGGACTGCGCTGGCCTCGGAAACGTAAATCCGCTTCTCCGTGTATGCCGCAGCACCGATGCAGTTGACACCGAGCTTGCGGCTGAGATCTGCGAGGTACTCCGTGCCGATCACGAACGTCCAGCCATTTTCGTTGAAAGCGTCGAGGATCGGCTGTGGGACTTTGCGGAGTTCCAACAGGAATGCGTTCACATTCCACTGTGTCAGGTTTTCCACTGTGACCGGTGTATCAGGCGGCGTAACGGTCAGCGTCTGTGTCAAGACGGCATGAAGAAGCTGTGCGGCTTCGGCACGCGTGACGAGATCCGCCGCGGTCTCGTTCTCAGCACTAAGCCCAAGCTCTTTGCCGACACGCAGAGCATTTTCGCCGGAAGAAGGCCAGTCAAGGCCGTAAAGTGTTGCATCGTAGAGCGGGATTCCGGCTGCCGCAAATGCAGTTCGATAGAGTTCACCGCGACAGATAGAACCGTTTGTGTCACTGATTGCGGTCGGCTCCAGCCAGCCGCCGCGGACGGCGGTCTGGACAGCATTCGTACCTGCTTCCTGCCATGAAACGCCTTCCGGCTCGGTGTCAAACGCGCGGCAGAGCATCGTCGCCCACTGGCTGACCGTGATCTTCTCGTTCGGTGCGAATCTGCCGGATGCCGTCCCTCTCAGAATGCCAGCGTCAGCAAGATAAGAAACAGATTCCGCATAGGTGGCTTTTTCGAACACGTCCGTAAAGCCTGTGGAAAAAGCAAAAGCCGGTACCGTCAGCAGCATCGACAGCACCAGCAGGATGGATATAAATTTGATCTTTCGCATAGAGATTCTTCCTTCCTGAATTTCAGATTTCTCTTTTCTGTGTTGGTTCTCAGCTAGAGTTGGTCCTTCAAGCTGCGCCGTGGTGTCGCAGCGCTGGTGACAGCAAACGCGCGGACGTTCCCCTTGGCGGGGAGCGTCCGCGTTGTTATTTGTCCTCATTTATAATGTATAAATTTGACGTGCAGCTTCCGTTTTCTCGGTGGCGGCGCTGGCGTTGGATGTATCCGGCGCATTCTAAATCGTTCAGCGCACGCTGCACGGTGCGCGGCGAGAGATGCAGGTCACGAGCTATGGTTTTCACGCCCGGCCAGCAGCTCCCGCCGCCAGCGCGGTCACGGAGGTACATATAGACCGTCCGCGCCCGGTGCGGCAGGTCGGGATCGGCGTAAATTTCACCGAAGAAGCTCATTTGTCGCCGTAGCTGCTCATATAGTCATCCGCTTTCGGCGTTGAAACCGACTTCGGCTGGGAATACAGACTTTTCTTGATATTCATCAGCAATTCCTCCTTTCCTGCGTAGTAGACCTCGCGTTGGGCGCGTTCCGGCACCTGATATGGCTTTTCAAACGTGATTCCCCATTTGAAATATAATTGCAGCTTCGTGCGCATCGGATGCGTGCCGGTTTTCATGACAATGAAGTTGCCCTTCGGGAGATTTTTCAGTTCATCCGGAGAGAGCAATGCGCGCTCTGCCATCTGCAAGCTCTGGCTTGTATTGTCCTTTCCCTTGCTGACGGAACCGGTCAGAACAGTCCGGCTGCCGAGGGCTTTGGACAGCGTTTCTGCCGTCTGGCTGTTGGGTGCAAACCCACCGAAGATGGTGTCCTGACAGTTATCACCTATAATTTCCGCGCCTTCTTTTCCGTAATTTTTTTCGAGCTGCGCAAGGCTTTGGATGATCGGCACGAGCGTCAGCTTGCGGCTTCGACCCGCGGAAAACAGCGGCAAGATGTCAAAGGGCGGCATCGTGCCAAGCTCGTCGCAGTAGAACACAACGCGGTTTTGCAGCTTGCCGCCATGCTCATCCGCCACGGAAAAAAGTTCACGCGAGAGGTTTTGAATCATCAGACCCGCCATAAAGTTTTTGGTATTGTCTTCCTCCGGAAGTACAAGGAAAATCGCGGATTTCTCGGCGGCAAAGTGTTCCGCATCGATGGCACTGTCAAAACAAAGCACCTGCTCCAGCTCGGAATCCAGAAAAGCATTCAGCCGGGACAGCACTGTTGACATGACCGATGCCATGCCCTGTTCCGACGTGTTGAGCGCGGCGCCCGCGAACCATCTGGCTTTGTGCGTCGAGGGAAGGTTGTCCATCAAGATTTGAAACCCTGTTTTCTTGCCCTGTCCGCTGGGCGCGAGAAGCTCCTGCACCAGTTTGAAGACAGATACGATGTGCCGCTTTTCGTGACCGGCACTGTCAAGCGGAACATACTCGGCAAGGAGCAGAATAACCGACGTGAGGAGGCCCTCGGCGGCATCGTAAAAGAACGCATTCTGCCCGCGATCCTGATCGTCGCCGCCCGGATTGACGATGGTTTTGGCAAGAATCTTTGCGTATTTTTCTGCTTTGGCTCTGGCGGCAAGGTTGTCCGGATGCTCCCGCGCAATGTCCATGTAGCGGTTGATGAGCGTCAGCAGATTGCTCCCGTCCGAGCGTGTCGGGTTGCGAAGATCGATCACGGAAACGTGGTAGCCGTAGTACTTTTTTGCAATTGTGCCGTAATTTCGTGCGAGGTCGCCCTTGGTATCCAAAGCTAGATAGCTCATGCCGCTGGCACAGGCAAATTCGAGATTTGGATACAAAAAGAAGGCGGTTTTACCGACGCCGGACGCACCGATCATGAGGCAATGCACATCGTCGCGGTCGACCAGTGCATCGAGCTGCTTGCCGCGCTGTGTGCTGCCAAGAATGAGTCCCTGCACCTCCGGCAAGTTCTTTCCGGCTCGCCAGCTTGCAACGTCAAACGGCACGGTTGCGAACGTCTTTTTAACTTCCTGCGTAGTTGCCCAGCGCGCAGTTCCATGCTGGCCGTCGCCAACGGTTTTGGATTTGATATTGTTCAGCGAGTAATTGTTCGTAAGAAGTGAAAGCAGAAGAATGAACAACGCGCCTATCACGCCAACGGCAACCAAAGGGGTCATAGACTCAGGCATGGCGCAAGTTCCTCCTTCTGTGCATGAAGAAGATCGTCGTTCCAGTCCTTGAGTTCCGGCATGAGCCGCTCCGTCATGATGCCGCGTTCATGCAGAAGCTCTGCCATCCGTTCGCTGGCCTTATGTCCAGCATCGTCATTATCTAAGCACAGATAGACGATCTGCGTATCCGGTTTCAGCATTTGCATCACCGGAATCGGAGACGTGCCGCAGCAGGCAACGTAGCTATGCTCCTGCCACTGGTGCGGGTTCATGGAAATGTAAGAGAGCATATCTATGGGCGCTTCAAACACATAAAGGCTTCCGTCTGTGCCGGTATGATGGAAACTGTATCGCGGATCACTGGATTCCACATTCAGTCGAAAACTCTTTCCGAAGCTGTTCGTGCTGCGCAGATGGGCGTGGCGCGGACAGTTTCCTTCATCTGTTCCGATGAACACGGCATTGTGATGCGCCGCGTCCTCGTAGAGCAGTTTTCTGCGGGCAAAGAACGAAACCACGTCGGCATCCAAGCCGCGCGTTTTGAGAAGGTACGCAAAAACCCGGTGCATATTCGCGTTCGGAACGGGCGGTGCGAAGGGCTTTTGCCCAGTCTGCTCCTGTTTTTTTGCCTGCGGATAAACCGACTCCATGCTCTCGCCCAGCAGCATGGACATCGCTTCAACGTAGCTTTTGCCGTAATATTTTTGTATAAAGCTGACAGCGCGGCCACCCTCGTTTGACGCATGGTCGAACCACTCGCAGCCGCGTACCGTGACGCTGTGGTCGCTGGCAAGCCGCTTTTCCCGTCCGGATTTGATGAGCTTTTCTCCTTGCCGGAGAAGGAATTCTTCGAGGTCGATGGACGCGGCACGTTCTTTTTGCTCCGGCGTAAATTCTATGTATTGTGCCAAAATGCACCTCCTGTTATTGTAATGTCTGACCGTAATTTTGTTCGTGGTCATCCTGCTTATGACCCATTGCCAGCCGCTTCTGCATGAGCTTTTTGCGGCGCTTGGAGTCGATGCGGATGCCCATTGGGTTGCTGGGCGGCGCGGCATTGTCGCGGAAGATCTGTCCCATCTGGTGAAATAACCGGATGGTTGAATTCAGAAGGTATTCGGTTGGAAGCTGCGCAGGGCGAGAAGGCGTGAATGAAGTATTCTCGTTTGCAATCGTCGGATTTGTAGAAGCGTCTGTAGAAGTTTTCTCCGCAGACGGTTCCTCATCTTGCGAAGATTTCTGTTCAGACGTTGTCTGCGTCTGCTCCATCTGCTGCCGCAGACGCTCCGCTTCCTGAATAATGGCATTCTTGATCGCGCGGAATTCTTTCTGCTGCGAGAGCGGATTGTGCTGACGGGGCCGGTTTTTGCAGTAGCCCTCCAGCGTGTCGCGCAGACCGTTCCAGACGGAATAATATGCTGCCACCTCCGGCAGCTTTTCCAGTTCATCCACGATTTCATCGACCTTGTCCTTGAGCGGCTTTTTGAGATATCCATACTGCTTTTTGCCGCCGACCGTGCGCAGCTCCAGCGCAAGCTCCAGCATTTTTTGCTGAATCGATTCTGGCGGATTTTCAATAGATTCTAGCCGGTCAACAAGTCCGTGCATGGCTGTCCGCGCCGCTTCGGTTACGTCCTTATAAGCTGCATCCTTCCGAATATAGAGATTTTCCAGCTCTGCCTGAAAGATGCTGTTGGTCATCGCAGAACGCAATTTCACAACAGCATCCCGTTTCAAAACCGTCTCCTGATCTGTCCAGATCATCATGTGAATGTGCGGGTGCGTATCCGCGTCGTGGTAAGCTGCATACCAGTGCAGCGCCGATGCCGGAACATGGAACGCTTCTGCAAACTTGTTCTGATGGCTGACAAGCAGCTTCCGCCAAGCCGCGGCATTGTTATAACCAAGTCGCTCCGCGTCCTCGCGATGCAGAGAGTATATGATCGTCCAAACGTTGCCGTCGTGCGCGGTCAAGTCGTGCATCGCCGCAGTCAAATTCGTATTTTCCTCCCGACCGAACAGGCCATGTGCGCCATGCTTTTCCGCGCTGGGGCGCGTCGCAATGTACTTGAGATAGCCGTTTTCGGATTGAAGATTTTGCATATGCGTGTCCAACGCGGCAGAAATGAGCGCCGACGCAGTGTGGAGCGTCGGCGCTTGCTTGTAGTCTTCATACTCGAAGGAATCCCGCATATCCGGGAAGTCCTTGAGCAGTTTTGCGACCATCTCTGTCTGCTTTTCCGTCGCGGGGCCTTTGCCGGTCAGCACCTCGACACCCTCGCGCGTGGCGATATACTTCAAGTAGCCGCCCGCGCTTTTGCGGCTGATGAAGCCGGTTTTTTGGATCAGCCGCGCCATCTGTTACAGTCGGCTTTGCTGCCGAAGCACCTCTGGGAACGAGATCTGGCCGTTCGTCCGCAGCACCTCCTGATAGCTTTTTCCGCGCATCTGCTGGTATGTCTGCGCATCGATATCCGTGTCCGAAGCAAGGATATGATTGCAGACGTTCTGCTCGACAGCCTGCTTCAGAAGCAGCTTGCCGATACGATCCCCGAACATACTGAGGATTGCCTCCAGCGTTTCACCGAGGATTTTCGGCAGGAAGTCTCCGGCATACTCGCTTTGCAGATAGCCACAGTAGAACAGAATTGCTTTTTCGATGAACTCGCTCTGGCTGTTACATCCGTCCTGCCGGTAGAGACATTCGACCGTCGCTTTGGTGTCCGGCATGAGCCAGAGCGGGAATTTGATTTTCTTGTTTGCCATGCCAATTTTCCTCCAATTTTGTGCGCAACCCCGCTGTTTTCCTTGAAACAGCGGGACTATCTGCGCTTCCGACCCCAACAGGGCTGTTTTTGCCCTCTCAACAACCCCTGTCCGAAAGTCCCAAACTGCCCGCACTGCGGGCAGATGTGTCTGCCAAGGTGCGCACACGACACCTTGGCTTTCTCCTGCTATAATTCGTCCATAGGAAAAACTCGGATAAAAATGCAAACATTCCGCAT
>ENA-UAKS01000288-UAKS01000288.1-human-gut-metagenome-genome-assembly--contig:-NODE-288-length-22245-cov-6.101307_pt1 | contig 22245 bp, 28 predicted proteins | sample MGYA00243692_ERZ654452 | MGnify/ENA primary metagenome ERZ654452 (study PRJEB26926, sample SAMN06164442) | human gut metagenome | biome: ENVO:00009003; feature: ENVO:2100002; material: ENVO:00002003...
AGATCTACACCTAAGCCTTCGTCGGCAGCGTCAGATGTGTATAAGAGACAGGGGGACTCTGTGTCGAGTCCAGGGCTCACGGTATCGCCTGGGAAGGTAAAGTGTACGGCCTTGCAGGGAAGTCCGCCATGGACGGCCTGGAGCTCGTTACGCTTGCCTTCGTGGACGCGGGCACGCTCACGACCGAGGCCGTGGCCGTGCAGTCGATTCTCTTCGTAAACGCTGCGGAAAGCGGCGCGGTCGATGACACGACCGCCAACGAGCACGTTGACCTGTTTGCTGCCTGGGCCTACCCGATCGCCTATAAGACTGGCAATATCCGCAAATACGGCGGCCAACTTTACCGTTGCCTGCAAGATCATACCTCGCAGGCGGACTGGACTCCTGATGCCGCCTCCAGCTTATGGAAAGCTACCGCCGACCCTGCCGAAGAGTGGCCGGTTTGGTCTCAGCCCCAGGGTGCACATGACGCCTACGCCAAGGGCGCAAAGGTCTTGCACTCCGGTAAGCGCTGGACCTCCGACGTCGATAACAACGTTTGGGAGCCTGGCGTTTATGGCTGGACGGAGGTAACTGAATGACGCTATATCAGGTCCTCAGCCTTCTCGGCGCCGGCAGTCTGCTTGTCGGCGTTTTTCGTTTGCTGTTCGCCCAGATCAAGGGCGTTCGGCTCGGCGTGCAGGCGCTCCTCAGGGCGCAGATGATCGCCGACTATAACAAGTGGAGCGAACGGGGGTACGCCCCGATCTATGCTCGCGAAAATTTCATCAACTGCTGGACGCAGTATCACAGCCTGGGCGTCAACGGTGTCATGGACGACCTGAAAGCGAAATTCCTGGCGCTGCCAACCGACTACCTGCAGGCTGAGAAAGGAGATTTGGAATGAACGAAAAGATCATCAAGAGACTCGGCAATCTGCTGAGCGTCAAGTCGATCGTCACCCTGGTTCTGACTGGCGTGTTCGCCTATATGGCGATTGTCGGCAAGATCAGCCAGGATTTTATGACGATCTACGCCGTCATTATCGCCTTCTACTTCGGCACCCAGTCCCAGAAGACCCAGGACGCGATTGACGGTATCGGCAAGGAGGTCTAAAGCTATGACACCTATTCAGCGTGTACTCGCTACCGCCCGTTCAGAGAACGGGTACCTCGAGAAGGCGACAAATGCCCAGCTTGAGGACAAGACCGCGAACGCCGGTTACAACAACTGGAACAAGTTCGCGGCCTTCCTGGACGATCTCGAGGTCGTCTACAACGGCAAGAAGAACGGCTACGCATGGTGCGACTGCTTCGTAGACTACTGCTTTATTTACACCTTCGGCCTTGAGCTCGGAATGGCTATGACCTTCCAGCCGAAGAAGGGCGCAGGCGCGGGGTGTACTTACAGCATGGGCTACTACAAGAAGGCCGGCCGCTTCTTCAAAGACCCGCAGCCTGGCGACCAGATTTTCTTCACGAACGACGGCGGCGCGAGCTCGTACCACACCGGTCTCGTGGAAAAGGTCGAAGGCGGCAGGGTCTGCACGATCGAGGGCAACACCTCAAGCACGCCTGGCGTCGTCCCGAACGGCGGCGCGGTGCGTGACAAGAGTTATTCGCTCGGCTATAACCAGATCGCGGGCTACGGCCGGCCTGACTGGAGCCTTGCGGGAGAGGAGACTGAGGAAATGACGCAAGATCAATTCAACGATATGTTCAAGGTCGCGATGGCGGCTTACCGCGCCGAGCTGCAGGACAACGACTGCGGCAGTTATAGCGCCGAGGGCCGTCAATTTATGATTGACAAGGGCCTCATGGTCGGCGGTAACCCACTGCCTAACGGCGAGCCGAATTACATGTGGCAGGACTTCCTGACCCGCGAGCAGTTTGCGACCGTGCTCTTCCGGTACGCGAAGGCCCTGGGCGTTGCCTGATGGGACGCCATGAGAAAAAGCCCTCGAAGAAGAAGGTCAAGATCGAATGGAGCAAGCTCGTATGCCTGTTGACGATTCTCGCCGGTCTCTTGATCGTGCAAGAGTGCCTCTTCCTTATGTACCTCTGCATCAAGGGGGGCTACACCGCTACGGCCGCCTGGCTTACCGCTGCGACCGGCGTAGGCGAGGCGGTTATCATTGCCGGCGCGAATGGGTATCTCGGGCTTGCGAAATCCGATCACAAACGCGGCGGTATCACGTTCGAGGCCGCCAAAGCAAAAGACTTCACCGAGGACGAGGATAAAAACAGCCCTCCGATCTAACTGAAAAGCCCTCCTGCGGATTCGTCCGCGGGAGGGCTCTTTTTCTTTTTATATCTTGCGGCCGTTATACGCCAACTTTTCGACGAGCTCGCCGGTAGACGTGTAGACCTCACAAGCAATCCAGTCTGACGCGGTGAGATCATTATTCAGCGCAAAGGCTCGAGCTGCCTGAGCTGGTTCTGCGACCTCGTGCAAGCGCTCTTCGCAGACTCGGCCCGCGTCCATATACCGGACGAGAAGATCATATTTCATCGTTGCCGGTCTCCTTCGCTACCAGGTCCAGGATAAACCGGTTGACGCTCTTGCCGACGCTCGCCGCAGCTTTTTGAATATAGTCCTTCTGGCCTTTCTTCACCTTCAGCTCAATGCGCTCGTAGGTTTTGCGGTTATAGCGTTCCGTCGCTTCTCGCTGAGCGTCCGAGTAGGCCATGCGTCCACCGTCCTTTCCTTTTTACTATTATTAGTATAAAGGAATGGGCGGATTCTTCGTATAATGTCGACCGTATAAAAATGGAGAGCCCCTTCTCTCACAATATCAATTTTACCGCGTTTAGTAAGCGTTGTAAATCGGCAGAACCTAACAGGTTTTTACTGAAAACGCTGAGCAGTTCGTCGGCATACGAAATCTACTAAACACGGTAAAATTATAAATGTCAAGAGGAAAGGAGCTTGACAAAAAGAAAGAGCCTGCAGCTCCAACCTGCAAGCTCTAAGAAGGGAGGTGCGTGAAATGCCTGATGGCTACACCCCTTACGGTTACCTCGGCAAGGTCGATGACCGACTGATCGAGGTTGTCTCCGAAGAAGAGCTTTATGAGCTTCTCGAAGATGAATAACCGCTAATCACCCCATGAGCCTGGCCGGTCGCAAGACCGGCTGGGCTCCAAGGTGCCTTTCATTATATATCGTTCCACTTGATTTGTAAATGCTTAATTTTTGAAGGAGGTACACCCCTATGACGTTCTGGCATGTTGTCACCAAGTTTTTTGACTCTGGCAAGGTAAAAGTCAATCTCGCGCCGATCGAGGCCGATTGCAAGCCTGAGAATCACATGAGCGAAAATAAGACTTGCGACGAGTACCACGACTACTTCGATACTTACGAAGAGGCGGCTGCGTATGCAGCAGACGCCCGCAAGGCCTGATCGGCGAGACCTGTCAGAAGTGCTTAGCGAAATCAGTAAAACCTCGAGCAGTTCGTCGGCATACGAAACTTACTAAACACGGTAAAATTAAAAATGTCAAGAGGATAAAACAGAATGCGGACAGCGCCGCCCAGCTCACGAGCTTCAAGCGGTAAGCGCGCTGCGAAAGGTAACCTCTTGACAGAAAGGAAAATGCTTATGGACAGGCAACGCGCATGTTACAGCTATTCGGCGCTTACTCATTGCGCTGACGCCGTGAAGGCTACCAACTGGACCGTACGACGCTCGGCAGAGCATTTTAGTAAATGCTTTGAAGTCAAAAAGCTCTTTGATCTTTGCTATGACGAAACGCATTGTATGCTTTTCGACGCAGATTTTTCCCCGTGGGCCGACTACTTAAAGGCGGTTAATCGAAAGGACACAAAACGCGCCCTTGATAAAGAGCTGCATAACTGCCACAGATTCCTCGCGAATGAACTTAATGCGATAGCTGCGCTCATGCGCGCTGGGGAGGTTGATTCTATTGACTAAGGTTTACGTTGTTCAGGTCATGCCCGAGACAAGTCTCGGGCGCGTCAGTCAAGAGGGCTATACCTCTTTGGAAAAAGCTCAGGCCTTCATCGAGAGCCGTTCAGACAAGCCCGCGCAAGTCTCGCCCTGGTTGTACCGCAGCACGGACGGCAACGACACCGACTACTTAATCTATGAGGTCCGCGTAGTCTAAGCAAAAAGCAAGCGTTTCTGCAAGTAAGTCAACAGATAAGCTAACTCACTTGCAGAAACGCAGTCTTTTCGCAAGTGACTTTAGTTATTTACATCAAGAAAGTGAGATTTGCTATGACTCCATTCACGATCTTCCGGAACGTCAAAACGGGCGAGTACGCCGCAGTTTATGACTTTGCTCTCCCGACCATGACCGGCATCGGCCGCAAGGACGAGTGGCAGCCGGTTTATCACGGGCAGGCAAACGGCCTGCTCGATAAGGCCAGGCAATGCGAGACGTTCGTCAAGGCCCAGGAGCTCCGCGGCTAGTACCTGTCGAAAGCGCTTAATAATTTCAGTAAAACCCCGAGCGCTTTGTCAGCATACGAAACTTACTAAACACGATAAAATCATAATTGTTCCAAGGAACACAACAAAATCAAATTTTTCAGGAGGATATAAAAATGAAGGACATGACTACCGTGCTGAACAAGAAGATCGTCAACAAGGAGACCAACGAGGTTCGCTTGGTCGTCAAGATCGATGAAGAGAACCGCAAAATCTTCTCCGTTCCCGCGAGCGAGCCCACCGCTGAGCCTACCGGCATGGCCGCGGCTTCCTATGATCGCCGCTGGCGCCTCTGCGAAGAGCCTGCCGCCGAAGAGCAGGTCACCGAGACTGCCGCTGAGCCCCAGACCGAAGAGCCGAAGACCGAGGCCCCTGCCACGGAGGACAAGCCCGAGCCGATGAAAATGAGTGAGACGATCACCGCCCTCGAGACGATCTTCGACAAGCTCAACGCGATCTACTTCGAGGGCAAGTTGCCCCGTCCGGTCATCACTGTTCAGACTACGCCGAAAGCGTACGGCCATTGCTCCACCAAGAAGATCTGGAAGTCCGAGAACGAGGGCATGTATGAGATCAATCTCGGCGCCGAGTTCATCAATCGCCCGAAGGAATCCACCTGCGCGACCCTGCTGCATGAAATGGTCCACCTCTTCTGCACCGAAAACGAGATCGCTGACACCTGCCAGAATGGCCGCTACCACAACAAGACCTTCAAGGCCGAGTGCGAGAGCCGCGACCTGATCGTCGAGTATGACCGCGCTAACGGCTACGCGCATACCTCTCCGACCGACGTCTTCAAGGCTAAGCTCGCCGAAGCTGGTGTCGACCTGAGCGTCCGCTTTGCTCGCGTCATGCCGAAGGTCAAGGCCAAGGCCGAGCGCGAGAAGGCCCACCGCTACGTCTGCCCTGTCTGCGGTCAGGAGGTTCGTACCACTTCCGAGCTCAGCCTGATTTGCGGACATTGCAACGTCAATATGGACCGCCTGGACTAACCCAGGCGAGTCCAAAATCTGGGAGTATAAACACCAGGGCCCTGGGCGTAGAACGCGATACGGCTCGCCCAGGAGCTCCGTAGAATAGTTTAAGGAGGAATGATAAATGACTCAAGCTCAAAGAGACGTCTACATGGCCTTGCTGATGGCTGGACGTGAAGACGAGGCTACGGCCTACCGCGATAAAGTCGAGGCAGCAAGCTATGACTCTGCGCGGGCTCGCGCAAACGCGAATACCTACTACGTCGACAAGCACGGCAAGAAGATCGAGGCTGATATGCTTATCAGCATCGACGGCAAGGCACCCGAGCTCGTCATGCTCTGCGGGGACGATAACCTCGGCGTGAACGCCTCAAATCCCGCATACTTAGAGGCTCATCCCGGGGCCCATCAAGAGTGTTATCCGCTCAGCGAGTTCGCGAGCAACGATATTGAAATTATTAAGGAGGATATGAATTATGTATAAGTATTGCCCGCATTGCGGAAAGCCCTTCCTGGAGCCTGACAAGCCCCGCACGGTCGGCATAATCTCGCAGGTCAAGGAGTTTATCACCTGGGCGCAGATCAAAGAGTGGTCCGACCTGCGCGAGGCGTCTAAGCATTTCGAGATCGGCGACGAGATTCACGACGAGCTCAAAACCGGCGAGCCGATCACCCTGGTTGTCGTTGAGAAGGACAAGCCATTTGACGGCGACGTCATGTTCATGCTCAAGGACTGCCTGCGCGATACCTACCCCATGAATGACGACTGCACGAATGCGGGCGGCTGGAAGGCAAGCGAGCTCCGCAAGGTCCTCAATACCGAGATTCTGGCTTTACTTCCCGACGATATGCGGGCGGCAATCAAGCCGAGAGTGATCGACGGCGAGAGTGATCTCCTCTGGCTCGCTTCTGAGATGGAGGTCTTCGGCCCGCATGACTGGACTGAAAACGACCCCGATCGCGGCGAGCAGATGGCGTACTACAAGCGCCGCGGGAACCGTATCAAAGCTCTCGGCGACGAGGGCGAGGCTGCTTACGCCTGGTGGGAGCGTTCTCCTCGTGCGAACGGCACTACCAACTTCTGTTTTGTCTACAGCAACGGCGACGCCAGCGGCAGCAGCGCCTACACCTCGTTTGGCGTGGCCTTCGGCTTCTGTGTTTAATCTGCGATCTAAGAATCCCCAGCCCGTCAGGGCTGGGGACAAGTAAGAAGGAGGATTCCGATGGGATTAAGAGAACTGCGCCAGGCGAAAGGCTTGACCTTGAAGGGCCTGGCTGCACTGAGCGGCGTTAACTATATGAAGATTCACCAGATCGAGACGGGCAAGATCAACCCTGAGAACATTGCGCTCAAGACCGCCGTGAAACTGGCGAAGGCGCTTGAGTGCAAGCCCGAAGACATTCTCGCCAAGTAGAGGGACTGCTCATGGACAACGCCGAATATATCTACAAGCAAGACGTCAAAGAGAAAGCCATCACCGCGCGGAGCTCGCATAAGTATGGCAGCTCTCGCCGTCGTCGCTGCGGCCTTTCCAGCGACAATTTAACACGAAAGGAATGGGAACGTATGAACGGCCCAGTACATACTCTCAAGCCCGACGAGGCTCTTTCCTGGGACAGGTTCAGAGCTTTGCCGAGGAGCTTGCAGCAGGACTATATCAAGCATATCCTCTCGAAGTTTAAGGTCGGGCCCGCAGCGCTCAGTCGTATGTTCGGTGTCAGCGAGGCCTATTGCGGGGACTACCTCAAAAAGCAGCTCGGTATCACTTTCCAGGGACGCACGACCCGACAGGAGACCTTGCGCTTCCTCGACGCCTATCGACCCGACCGAGGACCGATTTGCGCCGACAAAAAAAACACCGAGCTCACGCGAGTCTCGCTGACCTTCTGCGGCGGCTTTTCGCCCGAGGCTATCGCCGCAAGGTTACAAGGTCTTTTCCCTACGGGTGCGGCGGTCTCGGTTACGGTCGATATTTCTGCTGTTGAGACTTGACCTTTGCTGTATCGCCCTACAGCAAACAGCAGTCTTACAGCAAACAGCAGTCTTACAGCAGAGAGAATTATCTCTCTGCTGTAAGACGAAAGCCTTGCTATTACTGACTTTTTGAGACTTTACAGCAGTTATAGCAGTTTTCCTATATAAGAGATAGAAATTAAGAAGTAACTTATAACTCAAACGCTTAATTTTAATATTCTATATGGAAAAACTGCTGTTTTGTTTATTTCGTTTATTTCGCTGTAGGAGGAGGTTGACATGGCGAAAAGTAAAAAGCGCGGGCCGGCTCAGAAGTCGAAAAGCTCTTACGCCCAGGAGCTTCAGATAAAGAAACAGCTCGGCGCGAATATCATAGCGGACTGGACTGCGCAGCTCTGTCTCGATACGATGGCGATTGTTCTCAATGACCCCGAAGTCATGGGCCATAACGCGCTCGGCTCGAAACGGCTCATGCGCGTCTGCGAGGCCTTTAACGAGCTATTTGATAAGACTCGGCTTGCTCTCTCTAAGAGCGATGAGGCTGAATACTGGCGCGTAAAGATCGACCAGGCGCAAGAGCGCATCTTCGGTCCCGATTATCTTCACTGGCAAGAGCGCTATTCCTACTGGGACGAGCGCGACACTTATTAAGGAGGAAAGAGCATGGCTCGATTGACAAAGAGGACGCTGCATGGCTGGGAACTCGCCGCGCCGTGTGCGCCTGGTGTGCCTTTGGCCGCGCTCGCACGGTATGAGAATATCGGCAGCGCACATCAGTTTAGACACCTCAGCGAGCTCAACACGCCGAAGAGCCCTTACCCTGATGGCGATACAAGCATTTTGGAGTGTCCTTGCTGTGGGAGTGGTGAATGGCTCCATAACGCCGACGAAAGTCAAGCTAACTTCTGCGGGCAATGCGGACAGGCGATCGACTGGACCGAGCCTGAGGTTCACTGTGGAGACTGTGAGCATCTGACCTTCTCCGACTGCTATGGCGAGTGCGGGAAAGGCTACAAGGGAATCGTTCAGCCTGGGGACTCTTGCGGGAAAGGCGAGCATAAGTAAAGAGACTTTGCCAGTCTCTTTCTTTTCGGCGGTTTTGCCTACTAATTTCAGTAAATCCTCGAGCGCTTTGTCAGCATACGAAACTTACTAAATACGATAAAATCATAATTGTTGAGAGCAACACACCGAAACAATTACGGAGGTATTTATCATGCTGAAACTTAAGGACATTCTCGCTGCTGCAAATGCCAAGGTCGCCGAGTACATGGCACAGGGCTATATGATCTCCTGGATGAACGCTTCTTTCGGTTACAAGTTCCGCGTGGACCTCGAGAAAAATGGTGATTGCGTCCGCGTCAAGGTCGACAGCTTCCACAACTGGGAATGCGCTTCGAGCATTGAGGGCCTGAGTCTGCAGGTCGTCCGCATTGCTCGCGCCGACACTTTTGAAGATCGTGATGCTGAGCCCCTCTACTCCAAAAACTTCTATAACTTGTCTCGCTATGGTCGTGGTCAGGCCTTCACCGAATCCCTTGAAGAAAAGCAGGCCGCCTGTGAAAAGGTCATTGCGAGATACCTTGCCTCTGACCGCGATACCCGCACCGAGCTTCAGCCCTCCGCGGCGCTCATTCGCCAGTTGAAACAGCGTAAGGGCTTCACCAACGCGACCCGCAATAATATCCGCGTCTATCGCTGCGTCGCAGGTTACACCATCGAAATGGCCGGCCGCAATGGCGCTAAGGCTAAGAGCGAGCTCATTCGCCTGCCTGGCACGAAATAAGCGCCTGTCAGAAGTGCTTAGCGAAATCAGTAAAATCTCGAGCAGTTCGTCGGCATACGAAATCTACTAAACACGGTAAAATCATAATTGTTGAGAGCAATAAACCACAACAATTATGGAGGTAACAACATGAACGTCTACGCTGCGATCGGTCATTTCAAAGATAGCAAAAATATCACCTGTGTTGCATTGACGCAGACCACTAAAAAGGCTTTTATGAATGATTGCTATAGCAATGAGTTCGTCCCGTACGTCGTTCTTACGGAAAAAATGCTCAGCAAGATTCAGTCCAGTGCCGATATTTACGAGCAGGTCAAGAAAATGACCACGAACTATCGTGTGTGGAACGATGTTGCTGATTACCTCACTGAGTGCCTCGATATTATCACCGACAAAGTTGAAAACGCTAAGGCGCAGGGCTGAGACCCTGCGCCAGAAGAGAGGAGGTTGCCGGAGTGCGAGAACTTTCGATACGGCGCGCGCTTACTGACGAAACACGCAAGCAGGGCATATTGCTCATAGGCGAGGTATACTCCTTGCATATTACGCAACAGCATGAGGTGATTATTACGGATAATAGCGACTATACAAAAATCTACGCAGTCATGTCATTGGAATTTGCAAATGCTGCTGGCTTTATTTAAGTGCCCAGGCCGTCCGTATCGCGTCCAAAATCTGGGAGTATAAACACCAGGACCCCAGGTCTAAAACGCGATACGGGCCACCCAGGAGCCCCGTAGAATAGTTTAAGGAGGAATGACTTATAGACTGTTATATCGGAGTCCTTCATCGGCCCGAGTATTCCTCGCTCGTAACCTTGGACGAGCTTAAGAATCACATCGAAAGCCAGAAGGAATTTAATCGTAGTTTACGCGCTGACCCAGCGTTCCGTAACTGCCTGAGCCTTTATGTAAAGGTGTTCACACTTAAGCAGTACGCCGATCGACGGCGCAGCACGGATTTGACCCGTTTCTCATTCTGCCCTGATTGCGGGAAGAGAATCGACTGGAAGAGCATTGCTGAGGAGCCTCGGCCGCCCTAAACGAAAAGACCGCCCAGGTCAAACCTGAACGGTCAAATCGAGGGCCAGCCAGAAACCGTAACGCAAGATGATAATCTCGCATTCAGGTGTTCGACCAGCGATTAAAATGGTGGAGCTGAGGGGAATCGAACCCCTGTCCGAAAGCAACTTGACCGGACTTTCTTCGGGCGCAGTTTGTTATTTACATTCCCTTACCGAGGCGTGAACAAACACACTCGACGGTTTGGTAGAGTCATGATGCATGGGCGAGGCAACTCTTACCCGCCGCACGTTCGCCACTCAGATCACACCCAAGCCCGGTTCGTGGCCCTCCCGGGGAGGATGGGCGCCTAATTAGGCAGCCAGAGCAACTTTAGAGTTGTCAGTTAATTTGAAAAAATTGCCCGGTTTAAGGAGGTCAGACACCTCCGCCCGCTTATCCGGCCTCACTGCCCCCGTCGAAACCAGTACAGCCCCGTATCGAGGAGGCTTCTTCCCACGCGGACGAACCGCGCGGGAAGGTCAGCCTGAAACTCTTGAAATCAGAAACGCCCGTAGGGGTCGCGGAGCTTATCCGGCTCCGGATATTCCTCGCCCTGCGTATCCACGGTGATAGACGCGATCTTCTGCTCGTCGAGCGGACGATCCTGCGCGTTGGTTTTGACGGCCGCGATCTGATCGACCACGTCCATGCCCTCGAGCACCTTGCCGAAGGCTGCGTACTGGCCGTCGAGGAACTCGCCGTCGGCGTGCATGATGAAGAACTGGCTTCCGGCGGAGTTCGGAGACTGCGCACGCGCCATGGACAGAACGCCGCGCTTATGCGAGAGGTTGTTCTTGACACCGTTGAGCTTGAACTCGCCCTTGATGCAGTAGCCCGGGCCGCCCATGCCGGTCCCGTCCGGGCAGCCGCCCTGGATCATGAAGCCGGAAATGACGCGGTGGAAGATCAGGCCGTTGTAGAAGCCCTTGTTTGCCAGAGAGATGAAGTTGCGGACGCTCTGCGGCGCTTTCTCGGGATACAGCTCACAGACGATCTTTCCGCCGTTTTCCATGGTAATGGTCGCAATGGGATTTGCCATTTGAGTTACCTTCCTTTCATTGCCCGGTCGATCTGACGCTTGGCATCCTTCTTTGCGGCGTCCTCGCGCTTGTCGTAGAGCTTTTTGCCCTTTGCCAGCGCGATCTCGACCTTGACGAGCGAGCCGCGGAAATAGACCGACAGGGGGATCAGCGCGTAGCCGTCCTGCTTGACCTTGCCGAACAGGCGCGCGATCTCGCGCTTGTGCATCAGCAGCCGCCGCGGACGCAGAGGATCCTTGTTGAAGATGTTGCCCTGCTCATACGGCGCAATGTGCATTTGACGGATGTACAGCTCACCGTCCTTGATCTGGCACCAGGCCTCCTTGAGGCTGAGAGTGCCGGCGCGGATGGACTTGACCTCGGTGCCGGACAGCTCGATGCCCGCCTCGAATTTTTCTTCGATGAAATATTCGTGATGCGCCTTCTGATTTCTGGCCATAATCTTGACCGAATCGCCCGCCATCCTGCACACCTCCGTTCTGCGGATACTGTAAACATATTATACCATGCCTGTCAAGAGGAAATGCGCGCGGAAAATAACAGTGGCTTTTTCCTGCAAAATACAGTATAATGGCATAGACGCAGAAAGGAAAGGAGGACTATGGGACATTCCCATCACAAGCGCCGTGTTCCTGCGGAAGAAAACAGACTCCCGGCAGGATGACGAGGTGAAGCGTGATCGAAGTGATCGGCGGATGCGCTTCCGTGCCGCTTTTCGCGCGTGACGCAGTCAGAAATATGCAGGTAACTGCAAAACAGAGGGGCTGCGGGAAAAGCACAGGCAAATGGTCTGCGTGTTTGTCCTGAAATGATTTCAGGAGGAACAATATAATATGTGTGGTATCGTTGGATACATCGGCAAGGAGCAGGCTGCTCCGATTCTGCTGGAAGGACTGTCGCGGCTGGAATACCGCGGCTATGACTCCGCGGGCGTCTGTGTGGCGGGTGAGAACGGCCTCCAGATCGCCAAAGCGAAGGGGCGGCTGAAAAACCTGATGGAGCTGACGCAGAACGGCGCGACCCTGCACGGGACGACCGGCATCGGTCATACCCGCTGGGCGACCCACGGAGAGCCGAATGACATTAATTCCCATCCGCATGTCAGCGAGGACGGCAAAATCGCGCTGGTCCACAACGGCATCATCGAGAACTATCTCGAGCTGCGGCAGTTTTTGCAGGCAAAGGGCGTGCATTTTGCCTCCGAGACCGATACGGAGGTCGTGGCGCAGCTGCTGGAGTATTTTTACAAGGAGACCGGAACGGTGCTCGGGGCGCTCTATATGGTGCTGCACCGGATCGAGGGCGCGTACGCGCTCGGCATCCTGTGTGCCGACGCGCCGGGAAGGATCTATGCCGCGCGAAAGGACGCACCGCTGCTGATCGGCTACGGTGAAGGCTGCAATTTCATTGCCTCCGACGTGACGGCGCTCGTCCGGCATACGCGGGACGTGGCGTATATGGACGACGGCGAGGTCGCGATCCTGACGGCGGAGGGCGTGACGGTGCTCGACGCGATGGAGCAGCCGGTCGTGAAGGAGCATCACCACATCGACTGGGAGATCTCCGCGGCGGAAAAGGGCGGCTATCCGCATTTCATGTTCAAGGAGATCATGGAGGAGCCGGAGGCCATCCGGCGCACGGTCGGCCCGCGCCTGCATGAGGGAAAGATCGTCTTTGAGGGGCTGCACCTGACACCGGAGGAGCTGCGCGGCATGGAGCGCATCACGATCATTGCCTGCGGCTCGTCGTACCATGTCGGTGTGATCGGCAAATACAATCTCGAAAAAATGACGCGTATCCCGGTGGAGGTCACGCTGGCCTCCGAGTTCCGCTATGCTGACCCGATCGTCAGCGAAAAGACACTGGTGCTCGTGATCAGCCAGTCCGGCGAGACGCTCGACACCATGGCCGCGCTGCGCGAGGCCAAGGCGCGCGGCGCGCGGATCCTTTCCATCGTCAACGTGGTCGGAAGCTCCATCGCGCGTGAGTCTGACGACGTGCTGTATACCTGGGCGGGGCCGGAGATCGCCGTTGCGACGACGAAGGCTTATTCCACGCAGCTGATTCTGCTGGATATGTTCTGCCTGTATCTGGCGCAGCTGCGCGGGACCATCCGGGAGGAGGCGTACGACCGACTGGTCGCGGAGCTCCAGCGCCTGCCGGAAAAAATGGAGGAAATCCTTTCGGATTGCGAGCAGATCAAGCACTACGCTTCGCTGTATTTCAACCACGATTCGATCTTCTTCATCGGCCGGAATCTGGACTATGCGCTGGGGCTGGAGGGCTCGCTCAAGCTCAAGGAGATCTCGTATATCCACTCCGAGGCCTACGCCTCCGGCGAGCTGAAGCACGGGACGATCTCGCTGATCGAGGACGGAACGCTGGTCGTGGCGCTCGGCACCTACGGGCCGCTGTTCGACAAGGCGATGAGCAACGTCGTCGAGGTCAAGGCGCGCGGCGCAAGCGTCCTTGCGCTCACGACTGAGGGCCGCCGCGAGGAAATGGCGAAAAATGCCGATGCCATGATGGTCATTCCGGACACGGAGGATATGTTTCTGCCGTCGCTCGGTGTGCTGCCGCTCCAGCTGTTTGCGTACTATGTTGCGCTCCAGCGCGGCTGCGACATCGATAAGCCCAGAAATCTGGCGAAGAGCGTAACTGTGGAATAATTCTGACGCCGCGCGGCAGGGAAATCCTGCCGCGCGGCAATGCGTTTGCATGGAAAGAAAAGCTGGTGCATTTTTACAGCGAGGAATTCACAATTTATCAATTCTTTTTTACCGATATGTGCTATACTAAAAACAGAAACAGACTCAGGGAGGCATGAGGTATGACGATCATTACAAAAGAGAATTTTGAAAACGAGGTATTGAAGTCCGAAAAGCCCGTTGTGCTCGATTTCTGGGCTTCCTGGTGCGGGCCGTGCATGATGCTCAAGCCGGTGCTTGAGGAGCTGAGCGGCGAGATGCCGGAGGTCAAGTTCTGCAAGGCGGACGTGGACGAGGAGCGGGACCTTGCCATCGAGCATGGCATTGAGAGCATCCCGACGCTGCTGATCTTCCGCGGCGGTGAGATCGCCGGAAAGCTCGTCGGCTACCGCGACAAGCAGAGCCTGCGCGCGGAAATCGAGGAAAAGCTATGAAGGTACGGCTGAATCCGGATGAAGAGGTCGTGAAGCGTGTCCGCGAGGGCCTCAAGCGCACCGGCGGCTACTGTCCATGCCGTCTCCAGCGGACGGAGGACAACAAGTGCATGTGCCGCGAGTTCCGCGAACAGATCCGGGATCCGAACTTCGAGGGCTTCTGCCACTGTATGCTCTATTACAAGGAAAAGGAGCCGCAGGAGCCTGAAAAAGAGAAACAAAACAGAAACGGCGATTAAACAAAACGTTTCCAAAAAGAAAAGCATGTAATCATATTGTAATTCTTGCGGACGCAGTACCATATTTTGACGTCAAACAAAATTTGACAACAAAATGTGGGACTGATGCCGAAAAACCATGGGAACTCCTTAAAGTTTCCTTAAGGTGATTGAAATTTTACGGAATTATGATACACTTAACATGAGCAAATTGGGTAAAGAAACACTTCAAACATAACAAGGAAGAGAGGTACATCACAATGAAAAAGAGTATGAGCAGAATTGTCTGCGCCCTTCTGGTCGTGGCAATGGTCTGCGCAATGATCCCGGCTGCGCTGGCTGCACCCGTAAGCGGAGTCACGCTGAACCAGAACAGTCTGAATTTGAAGCCCGGCGATACCGCGACGCTCGTCGCGACGGTCACTCCGGACGATGCAGACGACAAGACGCTCACATGGGAATCCAATGATACCAATGTTGTGACCGTTTCGAACGGCGCTGTCACCGCTGTCGGTGCAGGCTCCGCGACCATCACGGTTACCAGCGCGGCTGACAACACCAAGACTGCGACCTGCGCTGTCACGGTTGCCAAGGCCAGCCTGACCATCGAGAACCCGAATTACACGGTCCCCGCAGTTGCCATCGGCACTGACCTGCCCCAGCTTCCTGCGACTATGCAGGCAAAGGGCGAGGGCGCCAACGCCGCGATCTGCAACATCGCATGGAACGAAGCAGACGTGCTTGCGTACAACAAGAACGTTGCTGGTACCTATGTGATCAATGGTATTGCATCCCTGAGTGCTGAGGACGACGCCAAGTACACCCTGACCGGCAATGCCGTCACCGCCACCATCGTGGTCGGCAATACCCCGGTCATCACCATCGGTCAGCCCGTCCCGCAGGACATGAAGATCAAGAAGGGTGCGACCAACAAGACGCTTCAGGTCGTCGCTACCGCTGCGGCAGGCGACAAGAACCTGACCTCCGCCATCACCTATCAGTGGTATAAGTCCAACGGTATCGGCTCCTATGTGCCCATCGCCGGTGCGACCAGCTCCGTCCTGACCATCACGGACACGGCGACGGCAGGCAAGACTACCTACTACTGCACCATGAATGTCACCGACCCCGACACGCAGCTGAAGGCCGCTTCCGTCAGCACGACGCCGGTCACCGTTGAGGTCTGCGACGCCTATAAGGTCACGCTGACCACCACGTCTATTACGCCGCTGAACACCAGCGTCACCGTCGGCACGAACCCCGTCATCACCGCGACCGTTCAGGAATTCGACGAGGCGAAGGGCGACTACAAGCAGGCTCTGAACTACAACACCCTCGTGTGGTCCACGGACGCTTCCGCCTATTACGCAACGATCGCTGCGTCTCTGGCGAACAACACCGCGACCCTGACGACGAACGCCGTCAACAACACCGCCGGTATGACCGTCAAGGTCACCGCGACGATCAAGGACACCACCTGTGCCGGTACGCTGGATATCCGCGTTGTTCCGGGCGCTGCCTCTGACATCACCTTCGCGCTCAACGGCGCCAGCGCGGCCTTCACGAAGGATCCGTTTGCGAACGCTGTCAGCGCTGTTACCGGCGGCACGCAGATGAAGTTCAACGACTACATCTACTACACCGGCGGCAAGACGCTTTCCTATGTCGTGTTCAACACGCCTTACGGCGGCGCACTGTATGCTGCCGGCACCACCACACTGCTGCCCTCCGGCACGAAGTGCTACTACACGCCTTCGACCGCGCTCCGGCAGTATGCTCTGGAAGGCGTCTACTTTGTTCCGACGACCTCTTCCAGCACTCCGTACGTTACCTACACTGCTTATGACGCCAACGGCGGCGTCATCGCCACCGGCAAGGTCGTTATCCAGGGCGCCAGCGCGGACATTGAATACGATGTCGCAGCCGGTCAGAGTGTCCGCTTCGACGAGGACGACTTCCAGAAGTTCTTCAGCGAAGCCTACAACCGCGGCACGCTGAGCTATGTCAAGTTCGACACGAGCTATGACAAGAACCTGAACACCAGAACCTACGGCTATCTGTACGAGAGCAGCGACAGAAACGCGGATACGGTCGACAGCCGCACCGAGTACTGCTACAATGCAACCTCCCGTCAGTATGATCTGGACACCATCGTCTTTACGGCAGGCTCCAGAACCAGCAAATACACCATCAACATCCCGTTTGTTGCCTACGGCACCAAGTCCAACGGCACGAGCGCTCAGGTCGAGGGCAACGTAGCCATCACCGTCAACGACGGCAAGGTTTCTACCATCTATTCCATCGGCACCAGCTTCAAGGGCGATCTGGCCAAGGCCATGACTCCTGAGAACGTCACCAACAGCCAGCTGGCCAGCTACTATGTGGTCTTTGGCGATGTGACCAACGGCAGACTGTACTACGCCTATGACACCATTGCCTCCGCGAAGGAAGTCACCAACAAGCTGAGCTTCTTCTTCAGCGCCGGCAGAAACGATCTGGCTCTGTCCGACGTCTACTTTGTACCGGCAGCCGGTGCGCAGACCGCAAAGGTCACCTACACCATCTATGACGGCAAGAGCAAGATCGAAAGCGGCTCCCTGTCCTTCAACATTGTTCAGCAGACGAAGTCCAACTACTTCAATGACGTTACTGAGAGCAACACCGGCAAGTGGTCCGCAAACGCGATCGACTTCATGTCCTACAACTCTCTGGTCAACGGCACTGCCAACAAGAGTTTCAGCCCGAGCCAGACCATGACCCGCGGTATGCTCGTTACGATCCTGTACCGTATCGAGGGCAAGCCGTCCGTCAACGTCTCCAACCCGTTCAAGGATGTGGACAAGAACAGCTATTACTACGACGCCGTTCTGTGGGCTTATAAGAATGACATCGTCACCGGCACCTCCAAGTCCACCTTCAACCCGAACGGCGCGGTCACCCGTGAGCAGATCGCGGCGATCCTGTATCGCTACGCCGGTAAGCCCAGAACGACCGGCACTCTGAGCGGCTACTCCGACAGAAGCAAGGTCAGCTCTTACGCCGAGACGGCCATGGCATGGGCCGTCAAGGAAGGCATCATCACCGGCAAGTCCGCTACCACGCTGGATCCGGCCGGTAAGGGCACCCGTGCGGAGGTCGCGGTCATGCTGTACCGCTACCTGACCAAGTAATTTCGGGCAGCTTTCCAAACTCCATAAAACGCAAGCAGCGCGGCGCCGAGGCGTCGCGCTGCTTTGTCGTTTCAATGGGGCGGAGCTTGTTTGGAATCGATTTACAGCATGAACAGCGCCTCGCGCACGACCTCACCGACTGTCGGGTGCGGGAATACGATCTTATCCAGATGCTGCACGGGAAGCTTGGAATGGACCATCATGGCTGCGCCATAGATGATTTCAGAGGCGTAGGAGCCAATCAAGTGGACGCCCACGACGCAGCGATTTTTTCTGTCATAAAGTAGCTTACAGAATCCAGTTCCCTTTGGGTTTTCGGCCAGATAGCGGCCAGAGAGAGCCATCGGCGCCTTGACGACTTGTATATCCAGCCCCTTCTCCAGCGCACTCTGCTCCGTTTCGCCGACACTGGCCACTTCAGGCGTGGTGTAAATTACAGAGGGAATGATCGAATAGTCGACCCTGTCCTTTTTGCCGAGCATGTCGTTGACGGCGACCTCTGCCTCACGGTATGCCGTGTGCGCCAGCATCAGCTTGCCGTTGCAGTCACCAATTGCCCATACGCCGGGGATATTTGTACGCATGTGCTCGTCAGTCACAACTGCGCCGCGTTCAAGTGCAACACCGATTGCTTCTGTATTCAGTCCGCTCACGTCCGCGCGGCGGCCCGCTGAAAGCAAAACGCGGTCACAGGAAATCTCATGTTTCCCTGAAGCATCGGAATAGATCACGCTGTGCTCTGTGAGAGACTCGACTTTGGCGTTGAGACAGAATTCCATGCCTTGTTTTCTGTAGGTGCGCATTAACAGTGCGCAGATCTCGGGGTCGGTATTGCCTGCAATTTTAGACATCATTTCGATCACGGTGACCTTTGTACCGATCGACGCAAAGTAACAGGCCATCTCAAGCCCGATTACGCCCCCGCCGATGCAGACCAGTGAGTCGGGCTTAGCCTGTAGGGAGAGAAGCTCCCTATTTGTCATTACAAAGCCGGAGGCGAGTCCATCTCTCACGCCGGGAATTGGCGGTACTACGGCGCTGGAGCCAGAGGCGAGCACAAGACGTGGTGCAAACAGGGATTCCGCTCCAGCGGAAACAGTGAACAGATCGCCCGTTTTGCCGGTGATCTTACCCTCAGTAGAGAAAACAGCGACCCCGTGCTTCTTCATCGATACACCTACGCCGCGGACGAGCGTTTGAACGATGCCGTCTTTGCGCACGACAGCTGCTGCATGATCGTAGGAAACGTTTTGCGCTGCGATACCGTACTCCTCGCAGTGCAGCATTGTTTGGTATTGCTTAGCGCAGTAGAGCAGACTTTTTGTGGGGATACAGCCCTCATTCAAGCATGTGCCGCCAAGGGCACGCTTTTCAAGAAGTGCAGTTCGCAGGCCCGCCTTTCCTGCGCGCTCCGCACACAGATATCCGCCTGGGCCGCCGCCGATGATAATCAAATCAAATTGTTGCATGAAGTCATACCTCCTTTGTTCTCAGTGTAGCATAAGAAGTGTTGACTTGGAAATGCTTTTTTCTGATGGGTCTATTCTGTTTTTATTATTTTATGTTGTTTTCTGAGCTAGAAAGCAGCTTTCCAAAGAAAAGGCTTATGAAATGTCTAGGGTGTATCTGAAAACTCCCAACGTACCCGGACGGTGGGCCTTTTCACGCCGCGCCTGTAGGACTCCTCAAAGTTCCTGTCTACCGTCTCCTGCGAGATCCTGCCGGTCTGGAGATATTCGTTCATCATTTCCTCAATGGCAGGCTTGAGCACCTCCTGACGTGCCGCAAACGGCATTGAGAGCGTCTGCTGGATGGCCGCCGCCGTCTGCCCGCGCACCCTGCGCAGATAGTCCTGCGCCTTCTTCGGGATGCTGTCCATCGTCAGATTTTCATACACCGTCGGAGGCTCTTTTGCCGCTTCCTCCGCCGCCTCCGCCTCGGTGTCCGCCTCCTCCGTATCCTCGGCGGCAGAAAATTTCTCATTGACATTACCTGAGTTTTCTGCTACACTGCCATCATCAAGTTCAACCTTTGCCAGCAGCTCCAGAGACTTTAATATCTGGTTGCCGGGCAGCATTTGGTTGAGCTTGTTTTCATTTTTCACGAAGATTGTTGCGTCTGCACCAAGGTTTTCAAAAAGTGCTGGCAGGTTGACCTGACCATGAATGGATGTCGACTTATGCGCGGTTTCGCCAAAGAGGTTGTTGTTCAGATCGAACGAAGCAATGATATAGCTTCCCGACGCATCTGCGTTTTCGGTAACAAAAACGACCGCGTTTCTTGCCGGGTTTACGATAACAGCCGGAGCATTTCGAACGCCGCTTCCCAGTTTCATAATGTCCGACTTCGTCAGTGCGTGTGCACTCCGGCTCCCTTTTGGCTGCCGAACCGCCTTATTGATAACGCTTGTCGGGATATAGAGCGGCGCATTCAAAACACCGTCTACATCACTTTCGCCAAGATAAAGCGAATCGCTGCTCCGGACACTTCCGTCATTACTGAAATAGCCATTGACCTGCGCCTTCCACGAAAGGCGTCTTGTATTGTTGATACTGTACTTCTCCGGCGGGCCTCTGGTCCCGCCGTTTTCTTCTGCCGCCTTTTCCGCCTGCGTCCGTTGGGCGGCTTTTTGTATGATCCTTGCCTTTGCTTCCGGCAGCCGGTCCATGCCCGCGTAGGCATCCGCGCAGATCTCCTCGATGTACGCATCCAGCTCCGCGCCGTCGTAGCAGCCCTCGTATGCCTCGGCATACCGCTGTGCAAGCTCCCGAATGCCGTCCTCGCCCAGCTCGTCTGCCAGCGCCTGCCGCTCCGGCTCCCGCAGCACCATGAGCGTCGTTTCATCCGCATGCAGGATCTCGTTTGCAAGAAGCTCTTTGTGCAGCGCGTGATATACCGGCAGAAGCCAACGTTCTCCGGCGATAAGAACCCAGTTGGACATGGTCTGCCGGGAAACGACCGAGCCTGTGCAGCTCCTGTTCCTGTCTGTAAAGCGGCAGCGCAAGCACATATTTGCTGTGCATGATCTGCGCCAGCAGACTGGCCGATACGATCCCGCTGCCCGGCAGAGAACCGATGCCTCCGAGGACTCTCCCAACGCGGCTTTGCGTGAAGCGTCTTCAAACAGGCAAAGCTGCTCCTGCAGCTCTGCGCTTCTCTCGCTGGAGCATCCGTAGACGCGGCCGTTCAGCCACCGAAGCTGCTGCGTCAGCCGGTCGATCTGCCGGTGCAGCGCTTCGATCTCCCGATCCTTTTTATGCAGTAATTCCCGCCATTGCGCGGGCTCATTCATCTCTCTTTTTATATTCAAATTATACCATAAAACAGCAGAAAGCGCAATGTTTTCTGCGGTTTTCCGACTATTTTCTATCTTTTATTGGGACGATGGATCTGCTCAGAAGATACTGGAATTCCCGCTGCGTGATCTCAACGCTCTCACCCTCCGGCGCATCCGGCCACGGATAGGTTCCACTCTGCGCACGCCGCTTTCCCTGGCAGAAGCCCTGCCCATCCCAGTGCAGATATTTGAGCATCGTTCCGCTTTTATCCCGAAATACATAGGTATGGATTGAAGCGGAGCCGGTACCGAATGATTGCACTCAAGCTGTCGATCCCTGCGTACATGCTGGTCTCTCCGCATACAAGCCTGACGCGCCTGCTGTCGCGGTCCAGTTCCGCTTCCCGCGCGGCCTGCTTGATATGCTCTGTCCAGCTTTCCGGTTCTGTGTTCTGAATCCTACGGCGGCCTCTGTGAAAATTTTTTGGCGCAGTTTGGGCGGCGCTGGCACAGTTCCGGCAGCAATACTGGCGTTCTTCTCCTGCATAGACCGAAAATTCTTCTCCACACCACGCGCATACCTGCCAGCGGTGCGTTTCCTCCATGGCGCTGAGATAACAGGCACGGCTGCAATACTCTTTCTGATCCATACGCAACGCCTGCCCGCAGCATTCGCACCACAGTGGCTTTTCCTCCAAAGACGGATTTGCTTTCCGATAGTCCGTCCACCACTGGATACGGCAGGCGTCGCCGCAGAAACGGCGCTGTGTGCCGGGACCCCATTCCGGCTGAAAGTCTTTTCCTCAGTTCGGACAGATCTGAACGGGCGGCTGATAATTCGCCTGCCGCTTTTCCAGCCATTTCTTATAATGGTACAGCTGCCGGCAGCGTTTTCCGCAAAACCGCCGCCAGCGCCCGGCTTCGCCGCTCTGCTGGATCGGCGTCCCGCATTCCGGGCATTCGTTGACCAGCGTGTCCGTGCAGTACCGCACCCGGCATTCGCTGCTGCAGAATTTCTGCCGCGTAATGTGGCAGGTTGGAATAAAGCCCTTCCCGCAGTTCAAGCATGCCAGCTCATTCGCCATGAAGCCATCCCCCTCGTGTGTTTTTTCCATTTTACCACACTGGGAAAGGTTCACGACTATTTGACGCTTACTTTCATCTATAT
>ENA-UAKS01000293-UAKS01000293.1-human-gut-metagenome-genome-assembly--contig:-NODE-293-length-22055-cov-7.577500_pt1 | contig 22055 bp, 19 predicted proteins | sample MGYA00243692_ERZ654452 | MGnify/ENA primary metagenome ERZ654452 (study PRJEB26926, sample SAMN06164442) | human gut metagenome | biome: ENVO:00009003; feature: ENVO:2100002; material: ENVO:00002003...
CTCCGCATGGTCTAAGCCATACGGAGGATTAACTGTTTTACGGACACCCGTCTATGCAAGGGGAGCCGTTGGTGCATCCGTTTATCTGCTTGTTCAGACCATCCGATTGGACGGCAAAAACCGGATCAGCTCTTAACGGTGAACTTTGCGGAATCGAGCAGCTGGTTGCCGATGTAGATGGACAGGGTATAATCGCCGTCGGTCTGCGGGGTGCGCGGGAAGTAGCCGACGAACATATTCTTTTCCCACATATCCTTCCAGACCAGCACGGAGCTGGACGAATCGACGATCTTCCCGTCCGCGTCGCGGACGACAAGATTGACCATGACCGTTCCGTCGGAGGAAGCGTCCAGATTGCTGCCCGCGTCCACGTCGAACGCGACCAGCTCACCCTTGGAGAATGTCGAGCGGCGCGTGACCAGATCGACATAGCGGAACGTCTCCTTATTCGGCTTGAGGAACAGGCCGGTGTAGGGGTCCTTGACGCCGTTGGCTGTGTAGGGATTATCCACATTGGCGGTCGTGAAGGTCAGCTCAGTTGTGCCGTCGAGCAGATCGCCGTTCTTCAGTGCCAGCGTGACCTTGTACGTCGCGCCGGGGTACATATTGTTGGCGGGGATGACGCAGGAATCCGTATCCGTTTCCAGCGTCTGCGGCTCGGCGTTTTCCACATCCTGAAGCGTGTAGGTCACGACCCAGCCGGATTCGGCGGGTTCTGTCTCGCAGACCCAGCTGAGGTTGACGTTGATCGTCCGGCCCGTCTCGTCCGTCTCATCGGAGGACTTGAAGTCCTTGATGTTCGTGACGGTCGGCGTGGCGTTCATCGTGTACCGGGAGAGCATCGTCGGCGCGGAGATCTCAATCTCGTATTCCGTGCCGGAGACGAGGTTTTCAAACGTCACGTTCGGGACGGTGACCTCCTTCGTTTCCTCGAAGCCGGCCTTGTCCGTGATGGTGACGACCCACTTTTCAGGCGCGTCGCCCTCATACTGCCACGTAAGCAGAGCGGAGGAGCTGGACGTCACGATGGATACGCTGTCGGGCACCAGATCCACGGTCGGCACCGTCGAAAGCGTCGCGGCGGTCGCGCCGGTCAGCAGTGTATTTTCGGGGGGAAGCAGCGTAAAGGTGTATTCCGAGCCGGACTGCAGATCGCTGATCACGACCGAATGGCCGGAGAAGGTGACAGTCTTGGCCTCGGCGCCCTCCGCCGCATACGAAAGCGTCCAGCTGTCGAAGTCGGGGCCGTCCTGAAGGATGAAGTTCAGCTCGGCCTGCGTGATGGAGATCGGCGTCGCCGTGAAGCTCAGGATCTTCGTTTCGGCGTAGGTCGAGGCGGTGGCGGAATAGGAGCCCGTCATCTTCTTGCCTTCCAGCGGGACGGCTTCGATCGTATACTGCGTGCCCGGCACGAGCGAATCAAACGTCATGGCTTCGCCCGCCGTAAAGGCCTTCCGGCTCTGGTTGCCGTAGGCGTCGGAGCAGGTAACGTCAAATGCGCCGCTGTCCTCGCCGGATTCGACCTGAACGGTCAGATAATCCGTGCCGATGTCCGTCACGGAGACGGAGCTGACGTGCGTGACAGACGGGACGATCACAAAGAACCATACCGCCGCCGCAATCGCAGCCAGTGCGGCCGCGCCAATGAAGACCGGCAGGATCCATTTTGGCGCGGACGCCTTTTTCTTCCGCCGCTGTCCGCGCGGGGGCAGATTGATCTTCAGCTCGTCCACCTCAGCGTCTTCGCTGGAGGAGCTGTTGTCCGCATCGTCCTCGGACGCATCCTGCGAATTTTCATCCAGATCAAGGGTGTTCTGGCCCGCCTCGCCGCGATGGACCTCGTCGATGATGGCGTTGAGCATGGCCGTGTCCGGTGAAAAGCTCTCCTTGAAATCGTCCGCCATCTGCTCGGTGTCGGCAAACTGGACCGGCTCGACCTCTTCTTCGGCGGAGGGGTCGATCTGCTCCAGCTCGCCCTCGATGGGCGGGACGATCAGCGCGTCGGACGCCTCGTTGCGCTTGCCGTATTCCAGCAGCGCCTCCTGCAGCTCCTGCGGGGTCTGATAGCGGTCCTCAGGCTTGAATGCGCAGGCCTTCAGCAGAATGTCCGCCATTTCATAATCTGCGTACATGGGAGCCGGCAGCTGCTGGCCGGTCACGCGCAGCTTGTCTGCCGCGCGGGCAGACGTTTTTTCGTCCTCGAACGGGCCATGGTTGCCGTTGTAGATGCGGTAGAGGATCATGCCGACAGAGTAGATATCGGTCGTCGGCTCGATCGTCCCAAGCAGGCTGAACAGCTCCGGCGCAGAGAAGGAGCTGAGCATATTTTCCGGCATCGAGCAGTATTTCAGCTCGTCGATCTTCGCGATGCCGAGGTCGCCCAGCAGATAGTGCCCCGAACTGCTTAAGTACACGTTCGACGGCTTGACGTTGCGGTGGATCAGCCCGGCCTCGCGCAGACTGCACAGCGCGCTGCACAGATCCAGACCCAGATTGACCGCGCCCGACTGTGTCATGGGCGTTTCGGCCAACACCTCGGAGAGCGTCTGGCGGTATTCGGCCAGCAGATAAATTTCAAAGCCGACGCCGTCCTCCTTCGGCTCAATCTGGTAGCTGCGGTAGCAGCCGATGTTCGGGCTGGCGGAAAGCTTTTCAAGCGTCTCGAGTTCCGATTGATAATCGGCGGCGACCTGCTTGTAATAATTCTGCGCGTCCTCGACCGTGGCCGCCGCTCCGGTGAACATCAGCGCGTCGACCTGCTTCTGCGATTCCGGGATGCAGATGTGCTTCAGATAATAGGACTGATTGCTTTTTGTGCTTTTTACAATATAGACAGATGTACCGCCGTGCACGCTGACGCATTTGACGAGCTCCATGTTCGTCAGCAGCGGCGATATCATGTTCAGTTCTGGCAATTCGTTCGCCTCCTTTACAAACACATCTTTATTCTATGTCATTTTTATAAAAAATGCAATACAATATCTTGCCCCATCCACTTGGAATCTGTAACAATCTGTGATATACTGTCTCCTGTGTCTGAATAAACGCATCGCTCCGCCGCACAGAAGGCCGGAGCACAATAGTTGGAGGCCCATTTATGGAATTGAAAACCTGTGAATACTGCGGCACGGCATACGATGCGCGCCTGCGCCAGTGTCCGCTGTGCGGACGCACCGCGGCAGGCCCCGCGGCTCCCGCAGAGCCGGAGCGCACGTCCCCCGTGCCGGAAAAGTCCGCGCAGAGCGCCCCTGCGGAGCGTCCCGCGCCGGGCAGACGTCTGCGGCAGGATGCAGGCGCGCCGAAGGCGGCCAGAGGCTACGCGGGCAAGCGCCTGCGCACCGCGTCCGCGCCCCAGCCGTCCGACGCGCAGAGCGCACCCGGCGAAGCCGTCTACGCCATCCCCAAGTGGATGATGACCGTTCTGTGCGTGATCCTCGGCGCTGCGGTGCTGGGCGGCGCACTGCTGGCGTTCAGCCGCCTCGGCTGGTCACCGCTGTACCGTGAGTCGGCGCTCGAAGCGCCCGTGCAGCCCGCCGAGCCTGCACAGCCGGAGCCGGAGCAGGCGACTGTCCAGCAGCCCGCCGAGCCGGCGCAGCCGGACGAGAACCGCTACATGAACGAGGAGGACCAGAAGCACGACCAGACGCCCGAACCCGAGCAGAATGAGTCCAGCGTAAGCTGCACCAGCCTGACGCTTTCCGCCCCGACCGTGACCTTTGAGGAAGCGGGCCGCTTCTTTAACATCACCTTCACGCGCACCCCGGCTGACTGCACAGAGCCCGTTGCGTTCTCGTCCAGCGACGAGACGGTCGCGACCGTCTCCGAGCAGGGCAAGATCATCGCCGTGAACGCAGGCTCCGCCGTTATCACGGCCCAGTGCGGTGAACAGACGGCCCAGTGTCTCGTGACCTGCGACTTTGCCTATGTCGGAACCGGAGCGGCGGAGGGCGACCCGGCAGAGCTGGCACTGAACAAGGATGATCTGACGTTCATGAACGCGGGCGAGCAGTACACCCTTTCCGTGACCGGCGCGCCGGACGGCGCAAAGATCACGTGGCAGAGCAGTGATGAATCCATCGTCACCGTCTCCGAAAACGGCGTCCTGACCGCAAAGGGCAAGGGTACGGCGACGGTAAAAGCCGCCGTCGACGACAGTGAGCTGACCTGTATCGTCCGCTGCAATTTTGAGGACAGGAGCGGCGAAGGCGAGTGCACCATCAGCAACAGCGACGTCACCATGGGCGTCAAGGGCGAGACGTTCCAGATCTCCCTGCGCGACGCAAACGGCGATAAGATCACCGGCCTTCTGTGGGTATCGAGCGACGTTTCCGTCTGCTCGGTCGACGGCACCGGCGTGGTCAAGGCCGAGGGCAAGGGCACAGCCTACGTTTCCACGACCTACAACGGCGTCACCTACCAGTGCATCGTGCGCTGCAACATCAAATAAATAATTATGCACAAAACAGCCGGACGCGGGAATTCCCCGCGTCCGGCTGTTTGAATCAGGAGCACCCAAGGCTCCCCTTATCGTGCGGGGCACGACAAGGGGAGCCTTCAGTGAACCATCGACTGAACTCAGGCCCGCTTCAGATCGTCTCAACCTTGATCAGATTCGTATTGCCCGACGTGCCGGTGGTGTTGCCGCCAGTCATGACGACGTTGTCGCCCGGCTGCAGGTGCATGGCCTTCTTTGCCGCGCGCAGCGCGTTATAGAACAGCACGTCCGTCGATGTAAACGTTTCCTCGCACAGAACCGGCTGCACGCCCCACGAGAGTGCCAGACGGTACCACACACGCTCGTTTGTCGCCATGCCGATGATGTCCACTGGCACGCGGAAGCGCGAGACCATCCGCACCGTCGCGCCGGAAAGCGAGCTGACGACGATGGCCTTCGCGTGGATGTCGCAGGCCATGCAGCACGTCGCGTGCGAGATCGCGTCGACCATGTTCTTGATCTGGAACGCCTCGGCGCGGAACAGCGGCTCATAGTCGATATGCTTTTCCGTTTCCTCCACGATCTCGGCCATGGTCTGCACGGTTCTGACCGGATATTTGCCCGCCGCCGACTCACCGGAGAGCATGACGGCGCTCGTGCCGTCATAGACCGCGTTGGCAACGTCGGAAATTTCCGCCCGCGTCGGGCGCGGATTGTGGATCATGGATTCGAGCATTTCCGTGGCCGTAATGACGCGCTTGCCGAGCAGACGGCACTTGGTAATGAGATACTTCTGGATCGCAGGCAGCTCCGCAAACGGAACCTCCACGCCCAGATCGCCCCGGCCGATCATAATGCCGGAGCACGCCTGACAGATCTCTTCCACGTTGTCAATGCCGGTCTGGTTCTCGATTTTGGCGATGATCTCCACGTCCCTGCCGCCATGCTCGTCCAGAAACCGCCGCACGTCCAGCACGTCCTGCTTCCGTGAGACAAACGACGCCGCGACAAAATCAATGCCGTTCTGAATGCCGAACAGCAGATCATCCTTGTCCTGCTCGCTCAGATAGACCTGTTCGAGTACCTTGTGCGGGAACGACATACTCTTGCAGTCCGAAAGCTCACCGCCCGTCACGACGCGGCAGTGAATTTCTGTCCCCTCGATGTTCTCTACCTCAAAAATGACCAGCCCGTTGTTGACCAGCACCGTATCGCCCACGGAAAGATCGTTTGCCAGTCCTGCATAGCTGACGGAAACGATCGTCTCGTCGCCGTCGACCTGACGCGTCGTGAAGGTGAACGGATCGCCGTCCTTCAGCGTAATCTTCTTATTTTTGAACGTGCGGATGCGGTATTCCGGCCCCTTGGTGTCGAGCATGATGGCGATGGGCAGCTCCAGCTCGCGCCGCACCTTGCGGATCATATCAAATTTCTGCTGGTGCTCCGCATGCGTCCCGTGCGAAAAGTTCAGGCGCGCGACGTTGAGCCCCGCCCGGCACATTTCCGCAAATACCTCCTCCGAGCTGCTGGCCGGGCCGATGGTACAGACGATCTTCGTTTTTCTCATATGAAATTCCCCCTATAAAACAGGACGGCAGAACCATGGTCATGGTTCTGCCGAAAGCTATGCACGCTCCGATGCGAATAGAACGCCTCCCAGCGCCTATGACAGACTCCACCGCTCGCACCGACCGCATTTTAGCACAGCAGAGCGGGCTTGTCAATTCAGATTCTGTATAGAAAAGAGCGCGGAGGACGCTGCAATTTGCAGCATCCTCCGCAAAAAATGATTATGAGAGCGAAAGCTTCAGACGTGCGGACGAATCGAACAGACGCACAAGGATCGCAGCAACCTCGCTGCGGCGGATATTGCTCTCCGGATAGAAGGTACCGGCGCTGTCAGAGCCGCTCAGAATGCCTGCGCGATAGAACGTGTAGATCTCAGCTGCATACTGGCTGGTCATGCTGACGTCAGGGATTTTTCCATCTGCGATGACATTGCACGCCGAGAGATCGTCTGCTGCGCGGAAGAAAATATGAACAAACTCCCGGCGCTGGATCGGCGCGTTCATCTGTTTGTCGGTATAGGAAAGATATGCCTTGTCCAGAAGGCTGTTGTCTACAGCGTACCGAACGTAGGAATCATACCAATGCGGTGCGCCGTTCGTCAGGCGCACGCTGCCCTCGGTATGCGATTGGTAAAGAACTGCCGCAAGCTTGATCGCCTGCGCGACGCTGAGCGTTCCGTCCGGTTTATACTGCGTTGCGGTGATACCGCTGATCAGCCCCTTTTCCCATGCAAGCTTTACACTGTTATAGTACCAGCTCGACTTGGAAACATCACGGAACGGGAGCGTATCGGAGGAATCCTGCCGGGTGGAGCCGGTGGGTTGACTCGAACTGTCAGAGACAGCCGATACAGCGCGCCAACTGGCCTTGAGTGTTATATTCTGCGTGATTGGCGTAGTGAAGTCGAATTGTGTGCGCCCGGATGTATACCAACCGGCAAACTGATAGCCGGGTCTCTTTGGGGGTTGCGGCTCAGTGGCTGTTTTCCCATAGGCGACTGTTTGCGTAAAGGTTTTGCCGGTGCCGTCGTTGAGGTCAAACGAAACGGTAAAGGTCCGCGTTTTGTATTTTACATACAGGGCAACGTCAAGATCGACGGCAGCGTCTGGCCCTACGACCGAACCGGTCACATAATAGAACGCGTGGTCACGGGTATAGGCTGCCAGCTCAAGGACGTCTGCCGGGATCAGAGACAGAGCGGTCTGCAGGCTGCTTCCATATTTGGCAGTCATCCGATAGAAGGGCTTCGAAGCCGTTACGCCGTCGAGAACTGCGTACAGCTGAATGGAGCAGTCAACAGGGGCCCACTTCGCGTGGAAGCTCTTGTCGCCTGTGGCGGTCGTATCAATGACTTCGACCTTCGTATCCCCGTCGAACCAGCCGAGGAAGGTATAGCCAACCTTTGTGACGTCTGTAGGCAGGGTCACGCCGACGCCCTCCGTGTAGCTGGTCACATTCCCGCTGTTGATCGTGCCGCCGTCCGTATCCAGCGTAACGGAGCAGATGACAGGGATTTTCTCCCAATGAGCTTTGAAATACTTGTTGCCGACGGCATCTGCACCAATGGCTTCGACCTTCGTATCCCCATCGAACCAGCCGAGGAAGGTGTAGCCGTCCTTTGTGACGTCTGTAGGCAGGGTCGCGCCGACGCCCTCCGTGTAGCTGGTCACATTCCCACTGTTGATCGTGCCGCCGTCTGCGTCCAGCGTAACGGAGTAGGTGACAGGCTTCGTTTGGATCGTGAAGTATGTTGTCTTGCTTTGCGCCTTTGTGTTATTGTCGATGTTGTATGCGACGATATAAATGGCATATTCGCCGTCAAGAAGGTTGTCGTACGTCATGGTAATGACGCTGGCGGTGCTCGTAACTGCGTTCCATTGCCACATGGGGCCGTTTTTTGCCCCGCCAAAAACCTGATAACCATCCGCACCGGAAACCGCAGGCCATGAAACAGTAATGCTGGAGCCGTTTACAGTTACAGAGGGAGCCTCCGGAGCGGTCAGGGACTTCGTGCGGATCGTGAAGTACGATTTATCGCTCTGTGCTCTCTCGGTGTCGTTGTAAGCGACGATATAAACGGCATAGTCGCCGTCAGCAAGATTGTTACGTGTTTCGCTGATGGTGCTCTCTGTGCTGGTAATGGAAACCCACTGAGTTGTGATTCCATCCTTCTCGGCGAATACGTTATAACCGGTGGCGCCGGGAACCGCATTCCAGGAGACTGTGACACTGGAACCGTTTACGGATACAGAAGGGGCGTTTGGCGCAGGCAACGGCTGAGACGGGGTGGCAGTAAGGTAGATATAGCCGATGATGTTCTGCTGGTATACTGAGTTTGGCCAGCGGACGCCATTGCCGCAGTCGAAGGTGTCTTCATGATACGTTAAGCCCTCGTAATTTCCTTCTGTGATGTAAGCGGTTGTGCCGCTGATGGCTTCAACAAAAGCTACATGGCCATAACCGGAGGTTTCGGAGCCAACATCTCTGAAAACTGCAATAGAATTAGCTGCTGGAGCTGTACCGACAGAATAGCCGCGGCTCGATGCGGCTGCATACCAGTTGTTTGCATTTCCGAAGCCCGGAAGTGAGACGCCGCATTTTTCATAGGCGCGTCCCCAGCAGTACCATGTACACTGCGGTGAGTTATAAATGTTCAAGCCTCGATAGGCTGCTGAGGAAAGGTCAACACCATAAGAACCAATGGCATAGATCGTTGCTGAAAAAATAGAAATCAGGATGCATAGAATCACAAATACGGAAAAGCTTCTGTGGAGTGCGAGTTTCTTATGTGGCAGCATTGTGGATAACCTCCTATGTCAAATATGGGTATTGCACCCAGTAATGGATAAATTGATTATATAAAACTTAAACTATAATGTCAATATAAACTAAAAAATAAAATAACAGTTAATAATAAATGAAAACAATTCCTGTTAAACTAATGCAGGTGATTAAAAATGCTGGATTATAAAGAAATTGGTGCGCGAATCAAGTGGAAACGGAAAGAGAAAGGGATCACGCAGGAATCACTTGCGGAACGGGTAGATATCTCGACTGTGTATCTTTCCAAAATTGAAAATGGCCACGTTCATCCCGCGCTGGATCTTCTGGATGCGATCTGTGGAGCGTTGGACTGCGAAGTGGATATCTTATTTCCGAGCAGCGGCCAAAATCGTCTGGATATTTTAGCGCAGTATCAAAACGAGCTTGTCCTTCAGCTTTTCCGTGCGTGTTCGCCGCAGGTCAAGCCGATTGCACTGGAGCTATTGGAAAAGCTGTCAAAGCTGCAATAAAAGCCTGCCGCAAAGAATGCAGCAGGCTTTTTTCATGCCTTTTTCGTTCTCTTTTTCCGTTCAATTTGACGGTGCAGCAGGCTCAGCGCGTCGGAAAGGGAGCCGATTGCGTCCATTAACCCCGAGGAAACGGCCTCTTCGCCGTATAATACCGTACCGACGTCCGTTGCGATCTCATCTGTCGCCATCATATAGCGCAGGAAGTCCTCGCGGGAGATATGCGAATTCTTTGTCACGAAATTTACGATCTGCTCCTGGATCTGATTGAAATACTGATACGTCTGCGGCGCGCCGACTACAAGCCCCGTCATGCGCACCGGATGGACGGTCATGCTGGCCGTCGGGACGATGAGGCTTTTCTTGGCCGACACCGCCAGCGGAATGCCGATGGAATGCCCGCCGCCCAGCACCAGAGAGACGGTGGGTTTTTTCATCCCCGCGATCAGCTCCGCAATGGCAAGCCCCGCCTCGATATCCCCGCCGACCGTGTTGAGCAGCAGCAGCAGCCCGTCAATTTCCTCGCTTTCCTCCACGGCCGCGAGCAGGGGAATGACGTGCTCATATTTTGTCGTCTTGATGTTCTCCGGCAGCGCCTGATGGCCCTCGATCTGTCCAATGATCGTCAGCGTGTAGATCGTCCCCCGCGCCGTTTTCGTCGTCGACGCACCCAGATCGATGAGTTCCTGACGTGCCTGTTCTTCCTTCTTTGCTTCACCCATATTTGTATGCTCCTGTCTGTGTAAGATTAGCTATCCCGTAGGGGCCGACGACTCTGTCGGCCCGAGCAGCAGGCAGAGATTTTTCGGAAATTCAGGGCGAATCCGCAAGCGCTTGCCTTTTTCAATGTAGGGGCCGATGCCCACAGCGGCCCGCTGGGAAGTTGCGAATTCGCCGAAGATTACCGTAAAAATGGTGTATTCTTCCGGGCCGATGTAGGCATCGGCCCCTACAGATGATCTTTGAGAGATACAGATAGTTTAAACGCATTTTCACAAATCATGCGCGCGCGTTTTGCTCCTTGCCAGAAACGCGGAAATCAGGTATAATGGCCCTGAAAGAGGGGCTTCCAAATGACAAAAACCAACGTGATGCGCCTGCTTGACGCGGCGAAAATTCCCTACCGCGCAGCAGAATATGAGGTTGACGAGAACGACCTGAACGGGATGCACGCCGCCGAGGGCATCGGCATGCCGCCGGAGCAGATCTTCAAAACGCTCGTCGCGAAGGGCGAGCGCGGCGGCTATGCCGTGTTCTGCATCCCGGTCTGCTGTGAGCTGGATTTAAAGAAAGCGGCCAAGGCGGCCCACGACAAAAAAATCGAGCTCATTCATGTCAAAGACCTGCTGGCCACGACCGGCTATATCCGCGGCGGATGCAGCCCCATCGGCATGAAAAAGCCGTTCCCGACCTACATCGACGAGACGGCCCAGCTCTATGACGAGATCGGCGTTTCCGCCGGCTGCCGCGGCTGCCAGGTGCTGCTCGACCCCATGCGACTTATGGATTATGTAAACGCCACCCTGTGCGACCTGACCGAATGATGAAAGGAGAACGCCATGAAATCACGAATCCTGCTTGCGCTGTGTTTTCTTCTGCTTTTCCTGACAGCCTGTCAGAAGCAGACGTCGGACGACCCGGTTGTTGCGACCTACAAGGATACGCAGATTTTGCAGAGCGAAGTCGCGTATGAAAAGGAAAACCAGATCAACGTCACAGGAGACAAAACCGTCAGCGACGCGGACGCACTGGATCAGATCCTGCTGAACCTCATCATGCTCGATGAGGCGGAGCAGCGCGGCCTTTCCGTCACACAGGAAGAGGTGGACGCAGAGATGGCCGGACAGCGGAAAAACTACGAAGAATACGAGGAAGTGCGAAGCTATATCGAGGAGTGGTGCACAAAAATGGGGATCACCACCGAACAGTATTTCGATATGGTCGCGGAGCAGCTTCCCCGCAGGATGCTGCGGCAGAGACTGCGCGATACGCTCGGGCAGGAATACTGCGCGCAACATGGACTGGAATTTACAAAGGTGAACCCGCCGGAGCAGATGACGAAATATGTCGATCAATACCTGGACAATCTGCTGGAGGCGCACCGCTCGGAGATCAAGTATTACTAAACCGAAAAGGAGGCCGCCATGAAGCGCTATTACCGCAAAAACTGCTCATCTGTTGCGCTGTTCCTTGTGTCCAACCTTCTGGCGGCCGGTTCGTCTGTGTTCATGTCCTTTTTGCTTGGCACGTTTGCCGACAGCGCCATGGAGGGCGACCTCTCGCGCGTGTGGAAAATCGCGCTTGTGACGCTGTTTTACCTCTGCATTGAGACATTTTTCGCCTTCCTGCTGGACTATTCGCGCGATATCGTCGTCCAGCGCGTTGGCCGCGGCCTCCGCGCCGACGCTGTGCGGAAAATAGAAGCGCTCAGCTATATGGAAAAAAGCGAGAAGGACGACGGCGCCTGCCTGTCCCTTGTGCAGAATGACGTGGACACCATCCAGCAGGATTATGTTACGTCTCTGGGCGAAATTTATTTTCAGATCTGCTGCTTCCTGCTGGCGGTCGCCTCTGCTATCGCCATCCAGCCAGTCATGACCCTGATCATGATCGCCGTCAGTGTGCTGACGGCGGCGTTTCCAAAGCTGACGGAAAAGCGCCTGCAGGCGCATCAGGAGAACGAGCAGCAGGCAAAAGCCCGCTATCTGACGGCGATCACACAGATCTTCTCCGGCTTCTTCCAGCTGAAAATTTTCAACGCTTTCTCCGGCGTCAACCGCGCCCACGATGAAGCAAACGAAAATCTTTACCGGAAAAAGCTCCGCTCCCGCCGCATCCGCAGAATTTTATACGCGGGAGCCTACGGCTGCGGCAATCTCGTCGTGCTCGGCACGTGGGTGCTCGGTCTGTTCTTCGTCACGCGCGGCGTCATCACGCTCCCGGCGCTCATTACCTTCGCGGGCCTCATGAACTTCGTCGCCGGGCCGGTGCAGATCATCAGCGAACGCTATTCCTCGACCATCGCCGCCTCGGCGGTCTGCAAGCGCGTCCTCGCATTTCTGGACGCGCCGACGGACGAGGCGGACAGCTGGGGAAGTGAACCGCTGACGCAGATCAAGACGGTCACATTGAAGGATATCTCCTGCCGCAGAGATGACCGCGAGATTTTAAAGCACGTCGATCTGACGCTCCAAAAGGGCGACCGCGTCGCGCTGCTCGGCGAGAGCGGCGCGGGGAAGTCGACGCTTCTGAAGGTGCTGGCCTCCATGTACGCCGCGGAAGGGGAATATGTAATCAATGGCCGCCCCTGCCGCGATTACCGCTATGAGGATTTCCGCAGACAGGTTACGCTGTTATCCCAGAAAACCTTTGTCTACAGCGCCTCCATCCGCGACAATCTCACCATGTTCTCCGGTACGGCACAGCAGGACGAGGCGCTGACAAAGACGCTTGCTGACGCCGGGCTTTCCAAATGGTATGCCGAGCGCGGCGCGTCCATGGACACGCAGATCGGCGGCGAGGAGCACGCCCTTTCCGGCGGCGAAGAGCGCAGGCTCGACCTGGCCCGGACGCTCTGGCGCAAGGGAAGCCTTGTCATGCTGGACGAACCGGCGGCTGGCCTTGACGAAAAAACACGCGTCGAGCTGGAAAAGCAGATCGCACAGCTGCCCTGCGAGATCCTGATCGTCGCCATGCACAATTATTCCCCGGAGTTTTTGGACAGCTTTACCAAGGTACTCCGCATCCGGGACGGAGAAATTGTTATGTAAACTCATCGCTCTGCGATTTGACGAAACAAAAAGGAGAAACAAATATGCACTTTACTTACAGAACCAAAGGCACCTGCTCGCAGGAAATTTTATTTGACGTGGACGGAAAGACCGTCAAAAATATTGAATTCATCGGCGGCTGCAACGGCAACCTGCAGGGCATTTCCAAGCTCGTCGAGGGCATGGACATCGACACCGTGATCGAACGCCTCGACGGCATCCACTGCGGCATGAAAGAAACCTCCTGTCCCGACCAGCTCGCGAACGCGCTGAAAAAGGCCAGGGAAAAGCTGGCAGAGGAAGCCTGAAAAACACGGACACGCTGCCGCCATCCCCGGACCTGAAAATACCGGACGCAGGAGTCTCCAGCGTCCGGTATTTTTGCGATGCAAAAGCATAGCAAATTAAGAAATGTGCCATTTCTGCGCCCCTGCGGGGCAGCCGGAAAGGATGCGCAAACGCTTCATGCATCAGCAGCTGCGGATTTTCGTGGTGTGATACGCATACATGAAGTCTTATGCCTCCGGGCGGCTGCGCTTCCGGAAGAGCATCGTGATGCACCAGAGCCCCGCGATGCCTACAATCGCGTAGATCACGCGGCTGACGCCTGCGGTCTGCCCGCCGAAGATCCACGCGACCAGATCGAACCGCGCAAAGCCCACAAGCCCCCAGTTGACAGCGCCGATAATGGCGAGGATCAGACAAAGTGTGTCCATACGTCCATCTCCTTGATTTTAGAATCAAAGATAGTATGGCACGGATCGGCCGCTTCATACGTCCTCGGCAAAAAACTTGAAATACCTGTTGCTTTTACGGCAGGATTTTGTATAATGAACATAGAGCCTTTTATTTTTTTAGGCTTCCAAAAATTTTTTCAGCAGAGGGACATACCGATGTATATTACCTGCCTGGATCTTGAGGGCGTTCTGGTGCCCGAGATATGGATCGCATTCTCCGAGGTCAGCGGCATCCCGGAGCTGCGCCGCACCACGCGCGACGAGCCGGATTATGACAAGCTCATGCGCTGGCGCATGGACATCCTGCGCGAGCACGGGCTGGGCCTGAAGCAGATTCAGGACGTGATCGCGCAGATCGACCCGCTGCCCGGCGCAAAGGACTTTCTGGACGAGCTGCGCGCGCAGACGCAGGCCATCATCGTCAGCGACACATTTGAAGAATTTGCGCAGCCGCTCATGAAAAAGCTCGGCTGGCCGACGATCTTCTGCAATTCGCTCGAGGTCGACAGGGACGGGATGCTCTGCGGCATCAAAATGCGCTGCGCGCATTCCAAGCTTACGACCGTCCGGGCGCTGCAGTCCATGGGATTTGAGACCATCGCTTCCGGCGACAGCTACAACGATCTGGAAATGATCCTGGCCAGCAAGGCCGGCTTCCTCTTCCGCTCAACGGACAGGATCAAGGCCGATTATCCCCAGCTGCCCGCGTTTGAGACTTACAACGAACTTCTCAATGGAATCAAGGCCGCTATGGCCTGATTGATATGAAAATTTAATGTGAAAGGTGATTCAAGATGAACGCATTTTTACCCGCTGATATCCTGATGCCCAAAACAGACCATATGGAAAAGTGGGCGGTCATTGCCTGCGACCAGTTCACGTCCGATCAGGCGTACTGGGACCGCGTGCGCAAGAACGCCGAGGGCGCTGTGTCCACCATCAACCTCATCCTCCCCGAAGCCGAGCTTGGCACCGAGAAGGAAGCGGAGCACACCGCCGAGATCAACGCCACCATGAAAAAGTACATGGAAGACGGCGTGTTCACGGTCTATCCCAACAGCTTCGTCTATGTCGAGCGCACGCTCGAAAACGGCTCCATCCGCGAGGGCCTTGTCGGCATGGTCGACCTCGACGCGTATGACTACACCCCCGGCGCGACCAGTGCCATCCGCGCCACCGAGCGCACCGTGCCGGAGCGCATTCCGCCGCGTCAGCGTGTCCGCCGCGACGCGCCCATCGAGCTGCCGCACGTGCTCATGCTCTGCGACGACCACGACAAGAAGCTCATCGAGCCGATCGCCGCGAAGAAGGATTCTCTCAAGAAGATCTATGATTTCGATCTCATGGAAGACGGCGGCCACATCACCGGCTGGCTCGTCGAGGGCAAGGACGTTGACGAGTTCAATAAGGCGCTGACCGAGTACACCGCCACCGTTGGCGAGAAGTACACCGGCCTCAAGGGCACCCCGATGGTCTTCGCCGTCGGCGACGGCAACCACTCTCTGGCTACCGCGAAGAGCTGCTACGAAGAGCTGAAAAAGAACAACCCCGGCGTCGATCTGTCGAACCATCCGGCGCGCTATGCGCTCGTCGAGCTGGAAAACATCCACGACCCGGCACAGGTCTTCGAGCCCATCCACCGTGTGATCTTCAAAACCGAACCGAAGAAGCTGCTCAAAGCGCTCGAAGCGGCCTGCGCAGGCGCAGAGGGCTTCCCGGTCAAGTGGTACGCGGGCGAGGAGTCCGGCACCATCGTCCTCGATAAGAACAAGGGTGAGCTGGCCGTCGGCATCCTGCAGCACTTCCTCGACGATTATCTGAAGGAAAATGCGGGCGAGATCGACTATATCCATGACGACGACGCGCTCATCGGCTTTGCGAAGCAGGAAAATGCCATCGGCTTCCTGCTGCCCGCCATGGAAAAGAGCCAGCTGTTCCGCGGCGTCATCGCCGACGGCGTTCTGCCGAGAAAGACCTTCTCCATGGGCCACAGCCGCGAGAAGCGCTACTATCTGGAAGGCAGAAAGATCAAGGCGTAATGAAGGAGCTTACCGAGGGCGCATTTGCCAAGGTCAATCTAACGCTGGACGTTCTGGATAAGCGCGAGGACGGCTATCATAATCTCCGCTCCATTATGCAGACCGTTTCCCTGCACGACGATGTGCACGTCACGGTCGGCTGCGAGGGCTGGCAGATCCACTGCTACCGCGAGGTCCTTCCGCCGGACGCGGACGAAAATACCGAACCGGAGCTTGTCACCTGCGGTCTGCCGCAGGACAGGGAAAATCTTGCGTGGAAGGCCGCCGAGGCGTTCTATGCCCGCATCGGCAAGAAGCCGGAGGGGCTGGAGATCTTCATCAACAAGCGCATTCCGCTCGAGGCTGGTCTTGGCGGCGGCAGCGCCGACGCGGCGGCCGTCCTGCGGGCGCTGAACCGTGCGTATGACAGCCCGCTGTCCATTCCCGCGCTCTGCGAGCTTGGCGCGCAGGTCGGCTCCGACGTGCCGTTCTGCGTCATGGGCGGCACGGCGCTGGTCGAAGGGAAGGGCGAGCTGCTGACGCGGCTCCCGCCCGCGCCGGAGTTCTTCGTCGTGATCTGCAAGCCGGATTTCTCCGTTTCCACGCCGGAACTGTACCGGGCGCTCGACAAGACGTTCATCGAAAAGCGTCCGGATCAGAAGGTCATGCAGCTGAACCTCCAGAAGGGCGATCTGCTCGGCATCGGCGGCAGCCTGTGCAACGTGTTTGAGCCTGTCGTCATGCAGAAGCATTTCGACATCAATTATATCCGCTCCATGATGTACACCTACGGCGCGTACGGTGCGCAGATGACCGGCTCCGGCTCCGCCGTGTTCGGCATCTACGATTCGTTTGAATACGCGACCGTCGCCTGCACGATGCTCAAGGACAAATACAGTCAGATTTTCCTGGCAAAGACCGTATAAATCAATAAAATACCGTCTAAACTGTCTGTAAAAAGCAGTTTGGACGGTGTTTTTTATGAAAAAACGGATCATTTCTCTTGTGTTGTTGGGCATCAGCGTACTTACCGTGACGGCCTGCGCCGCTTTGCAGGCGCAGAGCCAGCGCATGGCGGAAAAGATCATCCGCCTGCACGTCGTGGCAAATTCCGACTCCGACGCGGATCAATCCGTGAAGCTCCGTGTGCGCGACGCTGTTCTGCGCGAGGCGCAGAACGTGCTTTCTGATGCTTCCGACGCGAAGCAGGCGATCGCGGCGCAGCTTCCCGCGCTCGAAGCGGCGGCAAATGCGGAGCTGCGGCGGCAGGGGAGCGGGGACACCGCCTGCGTCAGCTTCCGCCGCGAGCTGTTCCCAACGCGCGACTATGACACGTTTTCGCTGCCGTCCGGCGTGTATCAGTCGCTGCGCGTGACCATCGGGGAGGGCGCGGGGCACAACTGGTGGTGCGTGATCTTCCCCTCCCTCTGCGTCCCGGCCACAACGGACGGCTTCGCCGACGCAGCCGCGGCAGGCGGCTTCTCAGACGCCGAGATCGGCCTCATGACCCGCGCAAACGGCGCGTACACGGTCAAGTTCCGTTCTCTGGAGCTGCTGCAGGCGCTGAAAAAATACCTGTTTGGGGAATAAGCGCCATAAAATCCGCTGCCGGGCATGATGCTGCCGAACCCGCGATATGGCAGAGCTGCCTGCGCATGAACAAGTACAAGAAAAGTGGGGCTGTCTCAAAAGAGCATTTTGATACTAAAATCTAGGGTGTATCTGAAAACTCCCAACGCACCCGGACAGCGGGCCTTTTTGCGGTGCGCCGCGTCATTTTTCCTTGAAATACGTCAGTATTCCTGCGAAAAAATGTCTTGCGCAACGCAAAAATCCCTCGCTGCCGGTCACATCATGAGTTTTCAGATACACCCTAGTAGGGGCGGACGACTCTGTCCGCCCGCTGGAGGCAGTGTTTTTTGGGGAAATTTACGTCAAATTTGCAACATTTTTGGGCCGACAGAGTCGTCGGCCCCTACAGAAGTCGTGTTAATTACCAACTGCCCCCGGTGCTTTACCGGCCCACGCCCTTCAGCAGGCCTGCTTTCGCCCGCTCCGGCGTGTCGTCGGACTCGTCGTAAGCGTCGTAGGGGGCGGCGGGGTCGTGGACGCGTTTTTTGAATGGGGAGCAGAGCTGGTCCTTGTGGGCGAAGGCGAATTCGAAATTGTCCGTCCAGCCGGTCGTAGTGATACCCGGCGTCGATCATGATGGGAACATCGCCCTTCCGATAAAAGAAGATGTTCGCCGCCCACTTCCGGACGCAGGCAACATTCTCGTCGATCCAGCCGGTATTCAGCGGCTTGAAGATCTCCTTGCCCCGGTACATCCTGCTCATTTCCTTCTTCTGAAATTCCGTCGCTTTCCTTGACATACGCTCCCCCAGTTCCGGGCCGTTCCAGAAACAGCCCTGTGTTTTTTCTGTCAGGCGCAATAGGTTAGATATGTCTAACTCGTGCGTATACCCAACTGTGCCTCCTGATTCGGTTTAGCACGCGGCTCCGGCAGTTTCAAGCCGGAGCCGCTGCTTTTTGCGTGAAATACCGGTCAGCTGCAAAGCTTCTCTGCGGCGGTGCGGGCGAGGGTGATGCAGGTCCGGATCGCAGTTTGGTAATCTGCGGGATCGTTGCAGATGATGCAGAGCAGGAAATCCGTCTGCGGGGTAAAGACGATGCCCACGTCCGCGCAGCACAGGCCGAGCAGATCGCCGGTTTTATGGGCGCACTGCGTGCCTTCCGGCAGGCCCTGCGGAATGCGGTCGTTCACCTGCTGGGCAAGCAGGTGCGCAAGCATCTGCTCCGAGGCCTCCTGCGAAACGCACTGCCGGTTGTAGACCAGCCGTAAAAACGCCGCGCAGTCCTCCGCGTTGACGTAGTTCTGCGTCCCGTTTTCCACGAGCATCAGGCGGTTATAGCGCACGGCGGTGCAGTCGATGGAAGCGGCGAAGCGCTCCACGGCGGCGCGGCCGTCCGCTTCGCTGCCTCCGCCGAGCAGGCAGGTCAGCTCATTTGCGGCGGCATTATCGCTGACACTGATCATCTGGCAAATAGCGTCCTCCTGCGCGCCGGGCGTCAGGGTCCCGCTGCGCTCCGCGTCATAGACCGCACCCATGATAAACAGCTTGATGAGACTTGCCGACACCATCTGCGGCGCGTCAGGGTCGATATTTTCCTGCACATGGGCATACGTGCCCTCCTGCAGCCGCTCTGCCCAGATATCCCATTTGTCGCTGCTTCCCTGCAGCTGCTCCCGCAGCGCCTCGGCCAGCGCCGCGTCCTCCGTCAGGGACTGCCTTTGCAGCCTTCTAAAGTAAGCGTCAACGCCGTCGGCGATCCCGGCTGCGATCTTTGCCCGGTACGCATCCGTCGCCATTGCCTCGTCCTCGGCCGGGTTGGTCATAAAGCCCATTTCCACGATGGTGACCGGGACCTCGCTGTAATTGATGCCGGTCATGGTGTCCGTCTGCCAGAGCGTCCGCTCGTTCTGCGGCTTGTCAAGCGCTGCGCCAAGCCGCTCGAGCACGCAGTCGGACAGGGCGCGGCTTTTTTCATATAACGCGCCGTTATACGGGTTCGACGGCGTCATGCAGATGGTCATGATCCCGCTGGCGGCGGCGCTTTCGCTTGCGTTGGCATGGACGCGGATGAACGCGCCGGCCTGCTGCGTGTTCGCGATCTGCGCGCGCTCGGCATTGGATATGGAAACGTCGTTCTCCGTCCGCGTCATGACGACCGTATAGCCGCGCGCCGTAAGCTCCTGCTGCAAAAGCAGCGAGACAGCCAGATTCAGCTCGTATTCCGGGATCCCGGTCGACACGCCGGTCGTTCCGGCGGAAACGCGCGTTTTCAGCTCCGTGCTTTCCGGGCCGACCGGCTCCTTTCCGTAATCGGCATTCAGCTGGTGTCCGGCGTCAATGACAATACACGGCTTTTCGGTCTGCACGGCCTCCGGCACGGGGGTCTGTGTCTGCACGGGCTCCGCCTCCTCCGGTTCCTTCTCCGGCTGCTCCGGAACGGAAGGCTCCTCCGGCTCGGCGGGCTGGACCTCCTCCGGTGCGGCAGGCTCCGGCCCGGCGGAGATCGTCGTTTCCCCGATCCTGTGCAGTCCGAAAAGCAGACCGCCCGCTGCAAGCAGCACGGCTGCCGCCAGAGCCGCCGCGATGATCTTCTTTTTCATATCCTGATCTCAGACTCCATTTCCAAATTCCTTAATAGTATGATTTTCCGAATTTCCGCTTCTCGTATCCGAGCATGAAGGTCGCGTTATAGAGCTCATCCTCGGATAAGTAGCTGTTCTGGTTCGCGTCAAATACGGATGCATCGATGGACGGGTAGTACCAGTCCTTTTCCGCAAAATACGCGGCGATGTCTTTATTCTTAAAGCGCCGTCCGTGGCGGGCATAGATCTCGTTGCGCGCAAGGCAGAGCTGCTGATGGGAAAGGCCCTCCAGATCCGCCTCGGTCAGCCGGCGCTCCGCGCTCTGCGGGAGAATATACGCACTGACGGGCTGTGTCAGCACATTGTTGCAGGACGCACGCGAAAGGAACGCCGAGGCGAGATCCTCATAGGCCGACGTATGCAGCATGGAGCTGTCCGGATATTCGAACATGAAGTAATACGCATACAGATCCCCCCACGTCTCATAGACGGACATCCGCCTGCCGCTTCCGGTGCAGGTATAACGGCGGCTGTTTTCCGTCTCCTGCATGGAAGCCTCGTCCACGCTAAAGCCATAGGCAGTGCACAGGCGGCTGCTGCCGGGATCGCCGGCCATGTCGACCGGCGCTTCCCAGACGCGGACGAGCATATCGAGCGTCTGCGCATAATAGCAGTAGATGTTTCCGTTCACGGAGAAGCCGATTGGCGTTTCCACAAATCCCTCCGGCACGGAAAAAAACAAATCATAATCGCCGGTCACGACCACCCAGTTCAGCTGACCGGGCTGAAGCTCCAGAATACGATCCGGCTGGTACGCCCCGGCATCCTCCTCCGGCTCCTCCTGCGCGGGTGCTTCCTGTATGGGCGCTTCGGGCGCGGTATCCTGCGGCGCAGGCTGTTCAGGGGTGTCCTGCGGCGCGGCTTCCGCTATGGTTTCCGTATATGCCGGTTCCTGCACAGCGTCCTTTTCCCCGCGCAGCTCCAGGATCAGCTTGACCGCCAGCGCCACGCCAACCAGCAGGACCAGGCTTGCAGCCACAGCAAGCAGCACGGTCTTTCCATTGCCTGGCTTTTTCTGTCCGGGTCTGACAGGGCCGCCGGCAGCGCCTCTGCCGCTGTTCATATCCCCATAGTGATAGCTGTCAACCGTCGGCTCGGCGGAACCGAACATATCCTCACCGCTGCCGACAGGCATCCCGCACTTGCCGCAGAAATTCCCCGACGGCGGGAGCTGCGCCCCGCAGTATTTGCAATATCGTTCCATTTCTTTTCCTCCCATTCGTTCTGTCTGTCCCGGCTCTTATAACCGCGGCGTCCCCGCCTGGTTCATGAGGGGAAATTCAGGCGAATCCTACTTATCATTAACTTTAACACGCCGTCCCGGAAAAGTCCACGCCTTTCGGTGAGAAATTCCAGAACTGGTATATCCGCGCCAAACCGAAACGCCGCATTCCGGCTTTCATCGGAATGCGGCGCATTTGTTTTCCAGCCGGTCCCCGGCTTTATTTTCGCGTCTCGTCATGGCCCTCGGCGGCGATCATGTGCATGGCGTGCTCCAGCGCACCGATGACGGCGGCAAGGTTTTCCCGCGCGGCATCAAGGCGGCTGGTGCAGATATCGTCGCCTACGGCGCGCCGGTCCTGCCGGGCTGCGTCATGTACGCGGGCGCGACGGTCTTCGATCTGATGCTGCCCAAAATCGCGGCGGATGTACCCGTCACGCGCGCCGACATCGCCGCGCTGGGTGAAGGCGGGTTGTGCCTCGGCTGCGCAGAATGCCATTACCCGGTCTGTCCGTTTGGGAAATAAAGCGTGCCAAAGACGCACGCTGTAGAGGCGGACGACTCTGTCCGCCCGATGAGCAGCTGCAAATTTGCGCAGCACCGTTGATGCTGCACTGGCGCGGGAGCGCCCCCTGGCTTCCCCTGGGGGAAGCTGGCTGCGGAGCGAAGCGGAGCAGACTGATGAGGGACGCAGGCAGCCGCGTTTTGCTTGAGATTTTCAGAAATTTGCAGTTGCTCCCCGACCCTCATCCGGCCCTTCGGGCCACCTTCCCCGGTGAGGAAGGCTTTGGTGTGTGC
>ENA-UAKS01000309-UAKS01000309.1-human-gut-metagenome-genome-assembly--contig:-NODE-309-length-21370-cov-6.841755_pt1 | contig 21370 bp, 23 predicted proteins | sample MGYA00243692_ERZ654452 | MGnify/ENA primary metagenome ERZ654452 (study PRJEB26926, sample SAMN06164442) | human gut metagenome | biome: ENVO:00009003; feature: ENVO:2100002; material: ENVO:00002003...
CAGACGCTGCCGCCGTACCGGGTGAAATGCGCGGTGTTTCCTCCTCCGCCGTGACAAATGCCATGCAGACCGGCCCCAGACACAGGCAGAACGCCAGCGCGGCATCCGCCGGAACGCCCTGCGGGCGGCTCCAATCTACCTGCACGTGCCGCAGGGACGCTGCGGCAATGACCGCATACAGTCCCGCGAGGCACAACGCAAGCACTGCGCAGACACGTCCGGCTGCCAGCCGTCCCTTTTGTCCGGCCAGCGCCGCCAGCAAAAGCGGGATCGCGGGCAGGAACGGGCCAAGGTCGTCTTCAAACGCGATCTGACTGGCCGCAGCAGCGCCCGAGGCCGCAAACAGCAGCCACAAAAGCTCCGCCGCTGCCATGATCTGTCCGCCAACAGCTCCGAACGCGCGGGCAAACGCCTGCCGCATACACAGGCCGGAGTGCCGCTGCATCGCCTGCTGGCAGGCGGCAAGCGCGCAGGCGAGGATACTCCCGCCCAGCACCCACAGCCAGCCGCAGCCCGGCAGCGCCATCGCCGCCGGAACGCTCAGCGCGCACAGGCTCCACGCGCGCACCTGTCTCGGCGTCAGCTTATCCTGCAAGAATGATCCCTCCGTTTTCCCCCGGCAGCAGAATCGCCGGGTCGAGTGCTTCGCCGCGCAGAAGCGCGGCGTGCGCGTCCGCAAGCGTCACCGCACCGGGGTGCGCCTGCAAAAATTCCACGCAGCCGTCTGCATCCAATGCATCCATCCGCGCCAGATACAGCTTTGCCGCCGGGCGGAACTGCCGCTGCCGCACCGCTGCGGGCAGAAGAGATTGTGTGCTTTGCAGGAGAATAATATGCTCCGCCGTGTCCAGAAATAGCGTGCCCTCCGCCCCTTCCCGCATGGCGGCAAGCGCGTCCGGGAGCGTCGTGCCGGAGCCGGATACGCCGTTGTCGCTTTCCACGGTGATCCGCCCGTCCTCCTGCGCGATCACGAGCACCTGCGCAGGCAGGAGCTTCGCCGCGTCCGTCCCCGTGCGCGGCAGCATACAAAGGCTGACCACCGACGCGGCCGCCAGCAGCGCGATACTGATTTTATTGAGCATGACCGTCCCCCTGATTTTTCAGATCCTGCGGGTGCAGCGCCGTGTCGCGCCATTTCTGCCGCACCAGAAGCGGGCGCAGCACGGCGCGTCTTGCCCGCGCGTCGGAAAACGGCGCGAGATAGGACACATCCAGACTCGTCAGCCCCGACAGGTGGATCAGCAGCGCAATGCCGCCTGCCGTCAGGGCGAACAGCCCGCCCGCTCCCGCCAGAATCGCCAGTGCGAAGCGCCAGATGCGAACGGCGTCGGACAGATCCCGGCTCGGAAGCGTAAAGCCGCAGATCCCGGCGGAGGCCGTGACGATCAGCGCGGCGGGCGAGACGAGCCGCGCATCGACCGCCGTTGTGCCCACGACGAGGCCGCCGATGATGGAAACCGCCGTGCCGATGGCCTGCGGCAGATGAAGCCCCGCCTCCTGCAAAAGCTCAAACGCGGCAAGCAGGCCCACCACCTCGAAAACCGTATCGAACGGCACCTCGCGCTTGGATTCGATGATCGCCAGCAGCAGCTTTGTCGGGATCATCTCCTGATGGTACGTCGCCATGGCGACATACAGCCCCGGCAGCAGCAGCGCGGCCAGCAGCGCCAGATACCGCAGCACGCGCAGGCAGGACGCCGAAAGATAGTCGACCGCGCGGTCCTCCGTCGATTTCATAAGAAGGCCGAGATCGACCGGGGCCAGATACCCCAGCGGCAGCCCGTCGACCAGCAATCCGACCTGTCCGTTCAGAAGGCCCTGGCAGAAGGTGTCCGGGCGCTCGGTGTATTGTAATAACGGAAAGGCTGTCCGGCGGGAACCGGTTACGTATTCCTCGACGCTTGCGGGCGTGAGCACCCCGTCAATGTCGATATTTTCCAGCCGCTTTTCCATGCGCCGGACAAGCTCCGGCGCGGTCAGGTCGGCGAGATAGCAGACCGTGACGGCGGTTTTCGTGCGCAGGCCGACGGTCTTCTGTGAAAAACGCAGCTGCGCCGTGCGCAGATGGCGGCGTAGGAGGCTGGTGTTGATGCGCATCGTCTCTGTAAACGCGTCCTTCGCGCCCTTGACAGTGTTTTCCGACTCCGGCGCGGAGGGGCCGCGCCGGGCGCTCGTTTTCGTTTCGAAGCAGAGCGCCGTGTCCGTGCCCGGAAAAATGACAGCGCAATAGCCGTGCAGCAGCTTGTCCGCCGTCTGCGCGGGGTCTTGCGTGCGCTCGGCGACGGCGCAGTAGACTCTCGCCCGCTCCGCCTGCGTCAGAACCTCCTGTATGCTCCCCGGCGTGACCGTCTCCATCAGCGGCTTCAGCACCTGCTCGGCGATATCCCCGCCGGAGGTCAGCCCGTCCAGAAACAGCAGTCCCAGCCTCTGCCCGCCGACCGTGATCTGCCGGGTATTGAGATCCGCCGTATCCCCAAAGCACGCCTGCACGTCCTCCATGCCCCAATGCGCCATGGTTTTGCCTCCTGTTTGGATGATTCTTCTGTCATTTTTCCGCAAACGCAGAAAAGTATACCTGTTTTCCGCGTCACAGGTTTGCATATCCCGGCTGTTTGTGGTAGACTATAGCGAAAGCGATTTGAAATCACACATATATAATATGTATCTGGAGATGTACCGCCATGTATGAATTGATCACCGACAAGACGCTTGCGGAATACGAGGCGTTTTTACAGAGCCATCCGAAGGGCCATTTTGCGCAGAGCAGTCTCTGGGCCAAACAGAAGCCCATGTGGACATGGGACGCTGTCGCCGTGCGCGGCGAGGACGGGAAAATCAAAGGCTCTCTGGCCCTCATGACCCGCAAGGTTCCCGGCATCGGCCGGACGCTGATGTACGGCTGCCGCGGCCCGGTCTGCGATCTGGACGACCGCGAGACGTTTGCCCAGCTGCTGGAGGGCGCGAAGGCGCTGGCGAAAAAATATAAATCATATGTTATCAAGCTCGACCCGGACGTGCCGTCGAGCAACACGGCATTCGCCGCGCTCATGCAGTCGTTCGGCTTCCGGTGCAAGGAGGGCGGGAAGAATTTTGAGGCCATCCAGCCGCGCTATGTCTTCCGTCTGAACGTCGAGGGCAAAACGGAAGATGAGCTTATGGCGGCCTTCCACCAGAAATGGCGCTATAATATTCGCCTGGCCGAGCGCAAGGGCGTAAGCGTGAAGATCTGCGGCAAGGAAATGGTCCCGGCGTTCGCCGATCTCATGCTGACGACCGGCGTGCGCGACGGCTTTGTCACGCGCAAGCCGGAGTATTTCGCGAATATGCTCGACAATCTCGGCGAGCACGCGCGGCTCTACATGGCCTTTGACCCCGAGGGCGCGCCCATCGCGGGCACGCTTGCCATCCACTACGGCGACAAGGTCTGGTATCTCTACGGCGCGTCCAGCAACGAGCACCGCAATCTGATGCCCAACTATTTATTGCAGTGGCGCATGATCCAGTGGGCCGTCGAGACCGGCTGCCGGGTCTACGATTTCCGCGGCGTATCCGGAAACGTCTCCGAGGATAACCCGCTCTACGGCCTGTTCCGCTTCAAGCAGGGCTTCGGCGGGGACTTCACCGAGTTTGTCGGCGAAGAGGATCTGGTGCTCTCGCCGGTCATTTACTGGGCCGTGGAGCACGGCACGTCGGTCTTCAAGGATCTTCGCAAGACCGTCTATCTCATCAAGAACCGAGACAAAAAATAACGCAGGAGGCGCAGCATGAAAGCGTATGTCGTCGACTCCGCCGCCGTGCGGAGCAATCTGCAAATTTTAAAGGAGCGTGCAGGCAGCGCGGTCCTCTGGGCCGTTTTAAAGGGAGACGGCTATGGCCTGGGCCTTGTCCAGATGGCAGCGATCTGCCGGGAAGCCGGCGTCACGCACTTTGCCGTGACGGAGGTTTCCGAGGTCAGCCGCCTGCGCGCAGGCGGGTTTCAGGATTGTGACATTCTGATGCTCCGCCCGACCGCCGACGCGCAGGAGCTGACGCAGCTTCTGACCCTCGGCGCGATTCTGACCGTTTCGAGCCAGAACGACGCAGCCGTCCTGAACGGCGTAGCAGAAAAACTTGGCATGCAGGCGCAGGTGCACATCAAGATCGACACCGGCATGGGCCGGTACGGCTTTTTGCCGGACGAGCTGGATCAGCTGCTGCCCATTTTCAAGTATATGCCCGGCCTGCACGTGACCGGCATTTATACGCATCTGCATTCCGCGTTCTGCAATCAGAAAGCGACGATTGCGCAGGCCGAGGCGTTTCAGGGCGTTCTCGACAAGCTGCACGCCGAGGGCTGCGACACCGGCATGGCGCATATGCTGAACTCCGCCGGGCTTCTGAAATACCCCGAATACGCGATGGACGGCGTGCGTGTGGGCTCGGCCATCCTGGGGCGTGTGTCTGTGCGCGGAAATTGGGGTCTTGCCCGCATCGGCGAGTGTCAGGCAACGGTGGAAGAACTCCGTTGGCTTCCGAAGGGCCACAGCTGCGGCTACGGCGCGGGCTGGACGGCGAAAAAGCCCACTCGCGTGGCCGTTTTTTCCGTGGGCTGGTACCACGGGTTCGGCGTGGAGATGGGAAACGATCTGTTCCGTTTCCGCGACTGTCTGCGCGGCGTTCTGCGGAATCTGAAGCAGATGGTCTTCAAAAAGCATATCTATGTAACGGTAAACGGGAAAAAGTGCCGCGTGCTGGGCCATATCGGCATGCTGCACACGTGCGTGGACGTGACGAAGCTTCAATGCGCGGTCGGCGACACGGCGGTTTTTGACATCATGCCGCTGCTGCTCAAGGGCATCGAGGTCGTCTACCGGTGAGGAGGGGTCATGTCTGATAAAATTGCCGCCATTGCCACGGGCCGTGCCCGCACGGGCATCGGCATTCTGCGCCTGTCCGGCGACGGGTGCATTGAGGCCGCAGGGCAGGTCTTCCGGCTGAACTCCGGCAGACCGCTTTCTTCCCTCCCCGACCGGAAGCTTGCGCTCGGCACGCTTTTCGACGCACAGGGACGCCCCATCGACCACTGCATGGCGTTCATCTCCCGCGCCCCGCATTCGTACACCGGCGAGGATACCGCCGAAATTCAATGCCACGGCTCCCCCGCCGCACTGACCGCTGGACTTGAGGCGCTGTTCGCCGCAGGCTTCCGGCAGGCGCGGCCCGGCGAATTCACACGCCGCGCATTTCTAAACGGCCAGATGGACCTGACGCAGGCCGAGGCCGTGATCGATCTCATCGACGCCGAAACCGCCGACGCGGCGGCAAACGCCGCCGGACAAGTTGCAGGTGCGATCCGCAAAAAGATCGACCCGATCTACGACGGCTGGGTCGATCTGTGCGCGCATTTCCATGCCGTGCTCGATTACCCCGACGAGGATATCGACCCCTTCACGCTCTCCGGCTACGAAGCGTCGCTGACGGCAAGCAGCCGGCAGCTTACCGCGCTGCTTGCCTCCTGCCATCGGGGCCGGATGGTGCAGTCCGGCATCAGGGCCGTCATTCTGGGCAGCCCGAACGCCGGAAAATCCAGTCTTCTCAACCGCCTGTCCGGCTTTGACCGCGTGATCGTCACCGACATTCCCGGCACGACGCGCGACACGGTCGAGCAGACCGTCACATTCGGGCGGCATCTTGTCCGCCTTGTCGACACGGCAGGCATCCGCGACACGCAGGATGTGATCGAAAAAATCGGCGTTGACCGCTCGATGGAGGCCGCGAAGGACTGCGATGTAGCGCTGTATGTCCTTGATGATTCCAAGCCTATGACGGAAGAGGACCGCCGCGCGATGGGCGCTGCGCTCGAAGCGCCGGAGGCGATTGCGATTCTGAACAAGCAGGATCTGCCCGGCGCGATCGAGCCGTCCGATCTGCCGTTTTCGTACATTGTCCCCATCTCCTGCAAGGACAGCACGGGCTTTGATCTGCTGGAGCAGGCGTTTGATATGCTCTTCCCGGACAATGCGCCGTGCGACGGCTCGCTTCTGACGAACGCGCGGCAGGCCGGCGCCATTCTGCGCGCGAAAAAGTCTGTCGACTCCGCCGTGCGGAGCCTGCGCGCGGGTATGACGCCCGACGCGGTGCTGGTCGATCTGGAAGCGGCCATGGATGCGCTCGGCGAGGTCACGGGCCGGACGATGCGCGAGGATATCACGAACCGCATTTTTGAGCGGTTCTGCGTTGGAAAATAAGCCACAGAAATCAGGTTTTACTATGATCTATCTCGACAATTCCGCCACCACGCAGCCCTGCCCCGCCTGCGTGCGGGCCATGACAGAGGCGCTCACGGACTGCTGGGGCAATCCGTCGTCCGTCTACGCGCTCGGCATTGACGCCGCCCACCGTCTGCGGCAGGCGCGGCAGGCGGTCGCCGCCGCCCTCGGCGCGGAGCCGGACCGGGTGTTTTTCACCTCCGGCGGCACGGAGGCCGACAACTGGGCCATTCTTTCCGCCGCCGAGCGTCTCGGCAAGCGCGGCCGCCACATCATCACGACCGCCGTGGAGCACCACGCTGTCCTGCACCCCATGCAGAAGCTGGAAGCAAAGGGCTTCGAGGTCACATATTTGCAGCCTGACCACGACGGCAATATTACAGTCGAGGAACTGAAAAAGGCCCTCCGGCCCGATACCATTCTCGTCTCCGTCATGATGGTCAACAACGAGACGGGCGCGGTCATGCCGATTGCCGACATGGTCAAGGCCGTGCGCCGCTCTTCCCCGCTAGCGCTGTTCCATACCGACGCCGTGCAGGGCTTTTTGAAGGTTCCATTCCGCGCCAAAGCGCTCGGCGCGGACATGATCTCCGTCTCCGCGCACAAGATCCATGCCGCCAAAGGCACGGGCGCGCTTTATATCCGTCCCGGCCTGCCCCTCCCCGCTTTCCTGAATGGCGGCGGGCAGGAGAGCAATTACCGCTCCGGCACGGAAAATATGCCCGGCATCTGCGGCTTCGGCGCAGCCTGCGCCGGCACGGACGCAAAGGCGGACATTGCGCGCATGACGCAGCTGCGCGATCTGGCGCGGGAAAAGCTGGCTCAAATTGACGGACTTGTCCTCATCGGCAGTCAGGCCGCGCCGCACATCGTCAACCTGTCCCTGCCGGGCCTCCGTTCACAGGGCATTATCAACTGTCTGCAGTCAGACGGCATCTATGTCTCGGCAGGCTCCGCCTGCTCCAAGGGCCACCGCAGCCACGTGCTTGAGGCCATGCGCCTGTCCCCCGCCGTCATCGACGGCTCCATTCGCGTCTCGTTCTCCCGCGACAACACGGAAGCCGACGTTGACGCGCTCTATCACGCGCTGCTGCACGCAAAGCAGACGCTGAAGGGCTGAAAACGACACGAATCCCCGCTTGCTTCGCTGAAAACCCCAGTGAAGCAAGCGGGGATTTATTAAGTGCTGCCCCTGTAGGGGTCGATGCCCACATCGACCCATTGGGAAGTTACGAATTCGCCAAAGACTCCCGTAAAAACAGCACATTCTGCCGGGCCGATGCGATGCCCGCAGGCTAGTTTCGAGGCGCAGCCGCGCATAGCGCAGCTCTTAGCGCCGAAGTGGGCATCGGCCCCTACTCACAAAACAGAGCGCCTTCCGCAAAACAGCCGCCTCCGCTCAGTTTTTCAGGCTCTGCATCGGGGCCGGAATCCTCCCGCCGCGGGCGATAAAGTCCGCAGAGGACTCCGGATGCACCGGCATGATAGGCGCTGCGCCGAGCAGGCCGCCGAAGGAGACTTCATCGCCGACCGTCTTGCCCGGAGCCGGGATGAGGCGCACGGCGGTCGTCTTGGAATTGACCATACCGACGGCGGCCTCGTCCGCGATGATGGCGGAGATCGTCTCCGCGCTCGTGTCGCCGGGGACGGCGATCATATCAAGGCCCACCGAGCACACGCACGTCATGGCTTCGAGCTTATCCAGCGTCAGAACGCCGCTTCGCGCGGCGGCGATCATGCCCTCGTCCTCGGACACGGGGATAAACGCGCCGGACAGTCCGCCGACAGAGCTGGACGCCATCAGCCCGCCCTTCTTGACCGCGTCATTGAGAAGCGCCAGTGCCGCCGTCGTTCCATGCGTCCCGCAGGTTTCAAGGCCCATTTCCTCCAGAATGCGCGCCACGCTGTCGCCCACGGCGGGTGTCGGGGCGAGGGACAGGTCGACCACGCCGAACGGCACGCCCAGCCGCCGGGACGCTTCCCGCGCCACCAGCTGGCCCATACGCGTGATGCGGAAGGCCGTTTTCTTGACGCACTCGGCCACCTCGTCAAAGGGCCGGCTCTTGACGCTCTGCAGCGCGTGGTACACCACGCCCGGCCCGCATACGCCGACGCTCACGACCGCGTCGGCCTCGCCCACGCCGTGGAACGCGCCCGCCATGAACGGGTTGTCCTCGACCGCGTTGCAGAACACGACGAGCTTCGCGCAGCCAAGTCCATCGCGTTCCTTTGTCAGCTCGGCCGTCTTTTTGATCGCCTGCCCCATAAGGCGCACAGCGTCCATGTTGATGCCCGCCTTTGTCGAGGCGACGTTGACGCTGGAGCAGACCAGTTCCGTCTCGGCCAGCGCCTGCGGGATGGCGGCGATGAGCCGCCGGTCGCCGGAGGCCATGCCCTTCTGCACGAGCGCGGAAAAGCCGCCGATGAAATCCACGCCGCAGGTCTTTGCGGCGCTGTCCATCGCCTTGGCAAACGGAACAAAATCCTCCGTCTCGCACGCGCTTGCGACCAGCGCGATGGGCGTGACGGAAATGCGCTTGTTGACGATGGGAATGCCAAGCTCCCGTTCGATCTGGCAGCCTGTCGCAACCAGATGCTCGGCCTGCCGGCAGATCTTGTCGTGAACTTTCCGGGCGCAGGCCTCCGGATTCGGGTCGGCGCAGTCCAGAAGCGAAATACCCATGGTGATGGTGCGGATGTCCAGATGCTGATGGTCGATCATATCGACCGTGGACATGATATCGGAATGGTTCAGCATGATCTGTCCCCTCCGTCAGATGGTGTGCATGGCAGTGAAAATATCCTGCCGCTGGATGCGGATGGACAGGCCCATCTGTTCGCCCTTTTCTGTGACGCGGGCCTGCACCGTGTCAAATTCCGGCGCGCCAGCCGTCCATTCGACGAGCATGATCATGGTAAACGTGCGCTGCATGATGGTCTGGCTGATCTCCACGACGCTGATGTGGAGTTCTGCCAGCAGCGTGCAGACCTCGGCGATGATGCCGACCCGGTCGGGGCCGACGACGGTGATAATGGCTTTCATTCGTGCTTCCTCCCGTGATTCGGATATGGAAAAAGGGGCCATGCGGCCCCTTTTGAAGTTTTAGAATTTCGTATGCTCGGCCAGCCAGTTCTTCAGTTCGCTGATGGGAACGCGAACCTGCTCCATGGAGTCGCGTTCGCGGATGGTAACAGCGTTGTCCGCCGGGGTCTTGTCGTCGCCGACGGTCGCAAAATCGACCGTGATGCAGTACGGCGTGCCGATCTCGTCCTCGCGGCGATAGCGCTTGCCGATGGAGCCGGTGTCGTCGTAGTCCAGCATGAAGTCGCCGCACAGATCCTGATAGATCTTTCTTGCCGGCTCTGCCAGCTTCTTGCTCAGCGGCAGGATCGCAGCCTTGTACGGAGCCAGCGCCGGATGCAGGTGCAGAACCACGCGCACGTCGTTCTTGGCCTCGTCGATGACCTCCTCGTCATACGCCTCGCACAGGAACGCCAGCGCCACACGGTCGCAGCCGAGCGACGGTTCGATGACGTAGGGGATATAGTGCTCGTTCGCTTCCTGATCGAAATAGGTCAGATCCTTGCCGGAAGCCTCCTGATGGCGCTTGAGGTCATAATCGGTGCGGTCGGCAATGCCCCAGAGCTCGCCCCAGTCGGTGAACGGGAACGCATACTCAATATCGGTCGTGGCTCTGGAATAGAAGGCCAGCTCCGCCGGCTCATGGTCGCGCAGGCGCAGGTTCTCCTCGCGGATGCCGAGGCTCTTGAGCCAGTTCACGCAGTAGTCCTTCCAGTATGCGAACCATTCGAGGTCCGTGCCGGGCTTGCAGAAGAATTCGCATTCCATCTGCTCAAACTCGCGGGTACGGAAGGTGAAGTTGCCCGGGGTAATCTCGTTGCGGAACGCCTTGCCGACCTGGCACACGCCGAAGGGCAGCTTGCGGCGGGTGGTGCGCTGGATGTTCGCGAAGTTCACGAAGATGCCCTGCGCCGTCTCCGGCCGCAGATAGCAGGTCGAGGAGGAATCCTCGGTGACGCCGATGGCGGTCTTGAACATCAGGTTAAACTTGCGGATGGGGGTAAAGTCGTGCTTGCCGCAGACGGGGCAGACAATATCCTCATGCTCGGCAATGAACTTGTCCATCTCGTCGAAGCTCATCGCGTCGACGTTGACCTCGTGATGCTCTTCGCCGATGAGCTTGTCAGCGCGGTGGCGGGCCTTGCACGCCTTGCAGTCGAGCAGCGGGTCGGAGAAGCTGGACACATGGCCGGTCGTGATCCACGTCTGCGGATTCATGATGATCGCGGCGTCCAGACCGACGTTGTACGGGCTTTCCTGCACGAATTTCTTGAGCCACGCCTTTTTGACGTTGTTCTTGAACTCAACGCCGAGAGGGCCGTAGTCCCAGCTGTTGGCCAGGCCGCCGTAAATTTCGGAGCCTGCAAAGACAAAGCCGCGGTTTTTGCAAAGGGCAATGATCTTGTCCATGGACTTTTCGCTGTTTTTCATCATACTTCTCGTCCTCCTGACGTATATGATCAAGTTTATCCTATTATTATAATGAAAAAGCCCGCAAAGTCAACCGCGCGGCAAAAATTTGAAAGACCAGTTTTGTTTTTCCCGAAAATGTGGTATAATGCAGGAAGCAATTCGGAAAGGACATATCCATCTTGAAAGCAATCGGAAGAGTGATCCTATCGGCGATCCTTCTGGTCCTGACGGGCCTGATGATCGCGTTTGCAAAGGCCGCGCCCAGTGTGGTCTTTTCGTTCTACCCCGCCCTCTCCAGAAGCATCCTGTCGGCCATTTCCTCCGTGTCCGGGCTGATACCCATCGCGCTGTGGGAGGTGCTGGCAGTCCTGCTGGCGCTGTGGTTTTTCTATACGCTCATCCGCGTGTTCACGGGACGCCGGAGCCTGCTTTGCTGGCTGTCCAGCGTTCTGCTGGGACTCAGCACGGGCGTGTTCCTGTTCGTTGCCATCTGGGGCCTCGGGCACTTCGGCCCGTCGGTCGATCAGACGCTTAGCCTTGACGTGCGCGAATATTCCAAGCAGGAGCTGATCGCCGCAACGGCCTATTATGCCGCGCAGGCAAACGAATACGCCGAAAAGGTCGAGCGTGACGCAGAAAATCTGACCGTCTATCCGGCGTTTTCCGAGCTTGCAAAGCAGGCCCCCGGCGGCTACGCGGCGCTTGCGCAGCAGTATGATCCGTTCACGGACGGACTCGGGCCAGTAAAGCCGTTGGCTTCGTGGCGGCTGTTCAGCCAGACCGGCACGACGGGCATCTTTATCTGCTTCACGGCGGAGGCCTGCGTCAACCCGGATACGTATACCGTGTGGATCCCCTTTACCATGTGCCACGAGCTTGCCCACCGGCAGGCCATCACAGCCGAGGACGACGCGAACTTCTGCGCCTATCTGGCCTGCATGGCCTCGGAAGACGACGATTTTCGCTACTCCGGCGCGTTCGGCGCGTATATCTACTGCCACAACGCCCTGTCGAAGATTGACAAGACCGCCGCCGGCCAGATCTGGAGCACCCTGTCAGAAGGTGTCCTCGCCGACATCCGCGCGGCAAACGCACACTACGAGCAGTATGAGGGCAAGGTGCAGGACGCAGCGCAGAAGGTCAACGACACCTATCTGAAGGCCTTCTCTGAGGAATCCGGCGTCCAGAGCTACGGCGAAGCCGCCGATCTGCTGATCGCGTGGTACCTGCGCAAATGTCAAGTATTTAATGCGAAAAAAGTAGAAATATTTTTATGATACCTTTTTACCTCGGCAAAAAGACGTTGTCAAGGTGCATTTCAGGGGCTATGCAGCGGCGGCGAACGCGGCGCTGAACATCTGCGCGGATGACTGGAAGCCGAGTATTTCGCGTGGGTAGTTGTTTATCCAATCTTCCACACGGGCAACATCTGCGTCCGTGACGGTTTCAAAGTCCGTGCCTTTCGGGAAGCGCCGCCGAATCATGCGGTTTATGTTTTCGTTCGTTCCGCGTTCGCAAGAACAGTACGCATGACAATAATACAACGCCGTGCGTTTTTCTTCGGCGTTGATCGCACTTCGTGCGATTCCGTCCGCATCCGCAAATTCCGAACCGTTGTCAACCGTGATTGACTTGAATACCGTATAGAACGCCGCGCCGTAAATCCGTTCCAGCCGGTCAAGCGCCTGCACGACGGTTTCCGCTCTGCCGTCTTTTATGCGTATGATGATCTCGCGGCGTGTCACCCGCTCAGACAGCACAAGCAAGCGCGCCTTTGTCTTTTTCTTTCCTACAACGGTATCCATTTCCCAATGCCCCGGTTCTTTGCGTTCGTTGATGATCTCCGGGCGTTCGTCAATCGGCGTTCCCCGGCTTTCCCGCTTCTGACGCGGGCGGACTTTCTTGTATTCCTTTTTCCGTTCGCCCTTTTCCGGGAGGTCGGCGTTGGTCAGTTCCAGAAATACGCCCTCGTCGATATACTTGTAAAGCGTGGCGCGGCAGAACGTCACACCGAAATGTGCAAATTCTTCCCGATGCAGAAGCGCGCAGACCGCCGCCGGGGAATAATCGTCGTTTATTATTTTATCTTCGATGAATGCGGCGACGGCATGATTCTTGCCGATTTTCAGCGGCGCGCCCTTTGCTGACAGGCTTTCTTGATAACGTGCCTCGGCAATTTCAGGGCTGTACCTAATATCCGTTGTCAGGTCTGAATTCATGTGCGTGTACGTCCCGCGCTTCACTTCCCGATAGATCGTGCTGACGTGTACGCCGAGGTCTGCGGCTATCTGCTTCGGCTTGTATCCGATATTCAGACGCGCTTCAATTTTCAGTCTGTCCCGAAACTGCAACTGCTTGTATTGTTCGCCCATGTCATGCCCTCCATACATAGCAAAAAGGGGCGGTTTCCCGCCCCTTGCCGCTGTCATTGTTTGCCGCCGCTTTCGCAGTATCCAGCAATGAATTTTTTGATTTCCGCTGTGGGATTTGTCCCATTCTCCGCGCAGACCCGCCGGAATTCTTCTAAAACATCCGGCTTCAAATCCAGCGGGAAACGCACGTAGTTTTTGCGATTGTACCGCTGCTGTGCGGCGTACTTGCTCTTTTCTTCCATGTTACCGCCTCCGTTTCAGCGATATAATAATTGCACACACTGACAGGATGATGCTAATTCCGCATAAAATATAAATGACCGTATCCATAGTGATTTGACATTGAGCCGCGTTCATGTTATTCTATGGGCGAGGGGGATTTCTCCCCCTGCCCGTTACCTTGTCAGCTTTTCTATCAAAAGCAGAATTGCAATGACAAGATTGACGATTGCGGTAATAAGATTGATTGTGCTTGCCTGCTGGTCTTTCTTATTGCCGCTTTTCTTATGCGGTTTCTTGCTCAATGTTTTTGTCCCCCCTTTCTGATTCTTATTATACTATATACGTACGTGTATGTCAATAGCTTTTTGAAAAAATGTAAAAAAATTTACCCCGACGGGGAAGAATCCCGTCGGGGTTACTCTATGCCCAAAAGCCACAAAACAGATACGCCGAGGACTTTTGCGAATATCGGTATTTCATAGTCAGGAACAAACCGCGTCCCGATCTCAACGCGGCTGATCGAATCGCGCTCCATTATCACGCCCTCGACCTGAACGCGCGCCGCGAGGTCTGATTGTGATAGCCGCTGTTTCAGCCGCGCTTCCCGGATGCGTTCACCGCAGATATTCTTTTTCCCGTTGTAATCGTATATCTTCATGCGCTGCGCGCCGCCCTCCTTGTGCTAATGATCTGCATTATTCTTGACTTTAACACGCGGATGAATGATAATTGTGTTAAAGGTCAGCACGACCGAAAAATATCAGGAGGGCTACTCATACCATGAAAAAACTGAAAACGTGGCAAATCGTTCTTCTTGTGATCTTCTATCCCATCGGCATTTGTGTATGGATTTATCGGGTCTGGAAGAAAAACAAGCTAAAGCGGGACGCGGCTACGGCTGCTGTCGCCCGCCGGGAAGCAAAAGAACGAGAAGATGCGGCACGTCTGGAAGCGTGGCGCGCAGAGCGGGCAGCGCGGGAAACGTTGAAATTCAAGGTTGTCGGCGTGACGTTCAAAAACGAGGACGGGAAAAGCCGTCAAACGCTTCTACGCAAGCTGCAGTTCGGGGACGCGCCCTTTAACAGCGACGGGGGCGTTGACATTACGATTGAACGCGGGGCATATCAGGGCGAACCGGCGTTTTCCGTATTTGCCGAAGGTCATCAGGTCGGCAATATCAGCAAAGATGACGTGCCGTTTTTCGTGCGGCGTTGGAGCGATTTTGTCGGCGTGACTTCCGCCGAAGTCTACGGCGGCGGAACGGATGACGAGGGGCATTCGATCAACTACGGCATGAAAATCAACTGCGAGTTCCGCAAACAGGCGTAATGAAAACGAAAAGAGCGGGCGGGGAATCAAACCCCCGCCCGCTCAAATTATTTTTTGTCCGGGATAGCGTCAAGCATACCCGCGCTTTCAAAAGCGTTGTAAAGAATCTGCGCGACGGCTTCGCGCGTAATGGGCTGCTGCCACCCATAATTGCCCGCGCCGTCTCCGTTGAAAATGCCCTTTCGCTTGCAGAATTCCGCCGCGTCGCGCGCCCATGCGGAGGGCGTGTCGCCCGTGTCGGCGCAAGAGGTCAACTGTTTCCGTGCTTCTTCAATGTTCATGTCCAATTCCTCCCCGGATAACCGTTCCTTGAATTTCTTCCATTGTTCATTGCCGGACGTGCCGTAATAGGTGTTCGTATCGTCGCCCATCCACGGACGCGGACACCATTTCCCCGTAACGTCGTAATGCCGCACGACGTTTTCAAGCGGGACGTTGTATTTCTGCATCAGCATTTGCGTGAATACAACAAGGTTGTCCACGATCTCCGGCGGGAAATACCAATCTGCGGGCGCTGCGGAACGCGCCGTAGATTTGTCCAGCTTATACGGTCGGACTTCAATGCCGATACTGTTTTCATTCCTGCATCGCGGGTGAACGTATGCGCCGGATGTGCCGCAATGCCAAGCAATATTGTTGTCCTCGACGCACTGATATACGGTGCTTCCTTCGTCTAAGCAATAATGCGCGGATGCCTGAATACCCGGCGTATTGAAATAGTTTGCAACTGCTGCCGCCGTACCGAGCGAACCGAAATAATGAATCACGATGTATTCAATTTTCCGCCGCTCCGTGCATCGCCTGAAATTGCGGCTGATAAGCCGCTGTTCAACTGTCAGGGGCATTATTGCGCCCCCTTGCTTTCTACTGCGTCGCTGATCTTCTGCGTCTGCGTTCCGAAGTAGAACGCAATCACGACCGTATAAACGACCATGAATTCCTGACTGATCTGCTTCGTAACGGCTAAGTACGCGAATACCGCTGTCAGCGCAAGCGTCACAATGCTTTTGACACTCAAAAGCGCGCCGATTCGTTTCAGAATGATTTCGTTCATGTGTTTTCCTCCTTTTAACAATCCCGTTTCAGTGTAGTTTCGTACACGATACCGCCCGCCGTGTTTTCTGCCTTGCTTTTGTTCAGGGCAAAAGACAGCACCGTAGCAGTAGCCGCCTGCAATAACGCTATCAGCGCAGTCAAATACGGCAAGCTGCCCGTATAGTTGTTTGCGACTGCGATATAGCATAAATCCAGCGTTGTCGATGTCGTTTTATAGTCAATCAACAAAACGCCGTAGCAAAGAAGTTTGCTGAATGACAGATAGCCTTTTACAAACTCCCATGCTGCGGCAAACGCTGCTTTGATCTTCATGCGCCGTAGGGCGCGCTTTCTGGTCATTTGCTGCCCCTGTAATCGTGGGACTCCAGAATTTCAAGCCGCTTGTTCGTGCGGGCGCTGTTGCCCTCCAGCTTCACAACACGTTCTGTCATCTTCACAAGCGTTTCGTCCTGTTTTTCCTGCTTGCGCTTAATGTCATCCGTGTTCGCCTTGATATAGCCGATTTCGGTCAGCACCGTCCCGGACTCCTTGCCCGCATCGGCGCTGTCTTTTTTGCTGTTCCTCGCAAACGCAAGATATGACAGCGCAAACCCCGCAAGCGTTCCAAAAATGCCGATAATCACGCTCCAATTCATAATGCACCCTCCGTTATTGTTCGATGTAGTCAAGCGTCACGGTTTCTTTCCCCGGCAAAATGGGACAACCGCGCACGTGGTAAATCGTTCCGTCAATCAGAACGCCCTCGCCGTCTGCTTCTCCGCAGACGGCATACATACCGGGCGCGGTCAGCCGCACCCATATCAGCGCGTCGCGCTGCGCAATAACCTTGCCGTCCTTTGCGGCGGTGTAGATTGCGCGGGTCATGCCGTGACCTCCTGCCATCCGGCGGGGTATTCTTCGGGAGTCCATGTGTTGCTGTCAAGCAGCGATTCGTAAAGCACGTCGCCCCAATAGCCGCGTTCACCCTTTGAAAACGCAAGCCCCGCCGTAATGGGTGACGGAATAACCCGCACGCCGTTTTTATACAGCACGTCTTCCCACAAGTTCGGCGCGGCTTCCGGCGTGTTTTCCGCCGTGTCCCACAAATCGACTGTCGCACGCTTCAACGCGCCTTTCCAGTTGATGCGCGTGCCGGACTTCACAAGCGCCCCGCCGCCGGTCAGCGTCGGAAACAGTTCTACGGCGGTCGAACCGTCTTTGTTGTCAAGTCCCGCGCCCGCCGCCTTTTCGATCATTGCGCGCAGTTCCCGCGCCCGCTGGACAGTAATCATTCGTCCGCACCTCCTACCAGAATGTCAACGACTTTATCGGCTTCGGCAATCATCAACGCGCCGCTGAATTGCTCCACGGTCGCCGTCGGTTCGATGCCGAGTAGATCATCGTCAGAAAACTTATACACGAAATCTTCAAGGCGTGTTTTCGTTTCCCCGTTTTCTTCTGTGTAGTCAACCGGGACTTTCACACAAAAGCCGCCTGCCTGCGCCCGCTCACACGGGACATAGCACCCGTTTTCATGCAGGCGGACAAAAATAACGTCATCCGAATAACCGATGACGCTGCTGTTCTGTTTGATCTGATACATACGTTATCCCTCCATTTTCGGCGGCTGTCCGAGCCGCGCAGAATAAAACGCCGTCAGCTTCGGCGTTGGCATTGTGCGCAAGAGGTTTTTCCAGTAATAATTATCAGCGTCCGGGAAGCGTTCGGCGGTAAAATCCGCCGCCGCGTCGCCCTTGCCGCTGATATAGAATCGGTACAGCTTGTCAAGCAGCTTTTGCCGGTATGCGCCCTCCGGCGTGTCTGGTCTGAAATGTTCCCAGCCGTCCTCGCTGGTCACGGCGCAGATACCGCGCCCGTCCGGGGCGTGAAGGAATCCGCCGTTTTCCGTTACCTTTGTGCCGTGGCGAATGTTGAAATAGCCGCCGATTCCGCTGCCCTTATACCGTTTGTAAGTGATGTAGTCCATACGTACCTCCCGGAAACAGTTGATTGTACTGCCGCAATACCTTTTGTACGGCAAAGTAGGAGTGAAATCTTCTCATGTGACCGAGCCATGATGTGACGGAAGCTGCTACGTCCGCCGCTGCCATCCTGCCCCGGTCTACCCATCTTCGGAAAATCTTCAATTTCTGCATCATGTGCCGAACGCCCTGATACGTCGCTTTGCGGACGATCTTGCCGGTTCTTCCGTATCGAAAACGGACTTTTACAAAAGAGAATCCGCGCGTCAATTTGATGATCTGCGTTTTCTTTTCGTTCAGGCGGATACCGTGCGCGGCGCAGAGCCGCCGCAAATGATGCAGGCAGTTTTCGAGCCGCTTCTTTGAACGGTCGATAATGCAACCGTCATCCATGTATCGGACGTACTGTTTCATGCGCAGAACGTCTTTTATGAAATGATCGATCTTGTTCGGCAAGGCAAGCGCGGCAATCTGTGAAACCTGACTGCCAAGCCCTAACCCCACGTCCCCGAAGTTGGAAATAAAATATTCCGACAAGCGGACGAGGTTTCCGTCGATTCCGCTGCGCCGGAATTGTTCAAATATCGGTTCGTGATGCGCTGTGTCAAAATACTTTGAGAAATCGAAAATCAGGGCATAGCCCTCGTTTCCGTACCGGCGGTAATGATCTGCAAGAAACCGCGTCACGCGGGATACGGCGAAGTCATAGCCTTTTCCGGGCAGGCTTGCGCCATTGTCGTAGATAAACGACTTTGATAATGCAGGGACGAGGCAGTAATCGCATAAGCAGCGCTGTACGACACGTTCGGAAATGTGAACGCTTCGGATGTGGCGCGGCTTGCCCCGTTCTACAAGATCAAATTCGTAAAATCCACGCGACCGATATTTTCCGGTCAGTAATTCTTCCTGCGTCTTTGCGATGTGGGCGAGGGCAGACGATTTATAACGCTGTGTGCTTGCTTTCCACCCAACGCCCTTGATAGACGCGCGGTATGATGCGTAAAGATGGTCAAAAGAAAACACCGCGCCGAAATCCCCGAATTCTTTCAACGCTTTTGCTTTCTTTTCTATGCGCGCGGCTTTGCGCCGCTGATACCGCGCTTCGTGCCTTTCTGTGCTGTTCATGGGAAAATGATACCTCGTACATTTCTTTCTTGTCGCGCTGTCTAAAATGCGTAACGGCGTAGCCATGAAAACGCGGGGAACGCGCGCCCCGCGTCCATGCAAGTAGCGTCCGGCTTTCCGTATCGTGGTATATGTTTGTCCGGCGGCGGATGCCGTCAGAGGGGTTATATTCCCCTTTTGTATAGGGACTGCTTTTGCCTGTCGGCTAATCGGTCTGCCCTATGTCCATACAAAATCCGGGGGCAAAGCCATTCGAGTAGTTCGCGTTGTTGTTGTTGACCGTGCCGTCAGTATTCACATTCACGAAATTCGTGGAATTGCTGGCATTCGGGGAACGGAGCCACCAATTAACGGCTGTACGGAATATAACCCAAATCATGCAGGGCGGCGCGTTATCGCGCTTTGTCGCTCCGCTTGATCTTTGATATTTGTGCGAGTTCGTCGGTTATCAGCTTGACCCATTCTTTCAGGACGTTCGACGGCAATTTTTCATGGTTGACATTCATATACGCAAGGTCAAGCACGTCCAGCATGGAATTGTAATAGCCTTGCGCCCGTTCGTACAATTCCTTGCGGTTCTGCTTGTCTGCGTCGTTGTGAATGTAAATCAGATTTGCCGTCTTGATAAGCCGGTACGCCTCGCGCGCCGCATTGTAAAGCGGCAGCGAGAAATAGAACGTGTAGCTTTTCGGTAAGATTCTGACGCGGTTGTACGTGAAAACGTAGATTTCGCGGGCGAGGTTGATATACTCCGCCGGGCTTTCTCCGCGTCGTGACTTCGGTACTGACATTTCGTGACCTCCTGCCGCCTGTGCGCCCATTGAGGGCGCAAGGCTTGAATTCCGAATTATACACAAAAGCCGGGGGCAAAGCCAATCGAGTAGAGCGCGCCGTAGTAGTAGACCGTGCCGTCAGTAAGCACACGCACGAAAGCCGCGGAACGGCTGGCAAACGGGGAACGGAGCCACCAACCAACGGCTGTACTTGTCGCGCTGTGATTGTATTTGACCTTGCTGTTTCCGGCGCTGTAATACGAATACTGCGCCTGTTTGCTGGCTTCGTTGCTGTTTGCGTAAGTGGTAGACCCGAATACTTCGTATTCCGATAACAGGAAAAAGTAATCTGTGGTCGCCGTCACCGCGCTTGCGGCGCTGCTGTTGCCTGTGTTGTTTGTGTACTTCGTCACGGATTTCAGCACCGCGCGGAGCGCTGCCGGGATGACCGCAATGATCGTGCCGGAATAGCTTGACAGGCTTGTACCGCAAATTGCCGTTCGCATATTTGATGATTCCCAACCGCCGGAGTTTGAGTTGCCGGTATTCATGCGGAATCCGCCGCCGGTATTGTTGTAATGGCTGTCGCATAGCGCAACGTCTGTGCCGCCGGACAGCGCCGTTTTGCCTAACTGGAAATGAATGCGGTTTGTTCCTTCGACGCCGGAATTGTGATTGAATCCGATTATGAACACATACGTCGTGACGTTGGATAACGTCAGCGCCCCAACCGTGCCGCTCAGTGTGATCGCTTTGCGGTCGCCAATGCTCCAATATGACGCGCCCTGTCCTGCATCAGATACGGACTTGATGACGCTCCATTCGTTATTGTTCAGCGTAGACGAAACAAAAGAGAGGGTCAGCGCGTACGTGGTCGTGCTGGATACGACGTTGACCGTGCCGCTGACGCTCTGCCCGCTCTTTGTGGCGACGATTGTATATGTGCCGGTTTCCGTTACGGTAAATACCGCCGTCCCCGTGCTGGTCTTTGTCTGGACTGTCGTGCCGTCCTTTTTCAACGCGACGGATGCGCCGGAATCGACCGTTACCGTGATCGTCGCGCTAAAGAACGTCAGGGACACGGCGTAGCTGTCTTTTACGGACACGCTCTGCGTGTTGGAAGTCTGCCCGTTCAGCGTTGCCGACACGCTCCACGTACCCGCCTCCGGCAGTTTCAGAACACAAGAGCCGCCCGCCGCCGTGCCTGTGACGGTCTTGCCGCTTTTCGTCGCGGTTACTGCCGCGCCGGATGTAACAGAAACGACGAGGGATAATTCCACCCCCGCCGCCGATAATGCGTTTGTTTTTCCGATCATGTTTTACACCGCCTTAATGCACAAAATAGATTGCAGCGTGATCGCCGCCGCCGGTTTCGACGCGGCGTAGATTTTGACCGTACCGCTGCCGGACAGCGCGACGGGCGCGTAGATGCCGGATGCGGCTTCCGTTGCCCCGAACGTAACCTCCGGCACGTGGCTTGCGGTCACGCCCGTCAGCGCCAGTGTCGCCGCGTACGGGTATGCTGCATACGTGCTGTCGCTGCTCCACGCGGACGCTGCAACGCTGACATTCTGGAAAATAAGCGCCTGCGCATACCCGCTGTGTGAATGGCTGGCGGCGGCGAAATCTCCCGGCTTTTTGCCGCTGTCCTTTTGCTTGCCGGTCGTGCCGTCGAACGCGACGAGGTTGCCGGAAACCGGGGACGAAACCTTTTCGACGTACCCGCTGTGCGTGTGGCTGGCGGCGGCGAAATCTCCCGGCTTTTTGCCGCTGTCCTTTTGCTTGCCGG
>ENA-UAKS01000315-UAKS01000315.1-human-gut-metagenome-genome-assembly--contig:-NODE-315-length-21279-cov-8.531332_pt1 | contig 21279 bp, 15 predicted proteins | sample MGYA00243692_ERZ654452 | MGnify/ENA primary metagenome ERZ654452 (study PRJEB26926, sample SAMN06164442) | human gut metagenome | biome: ENVO:00009003; feature: ENVO:2100002; material: ENVO:00002003...
CTAAGCCTTCGTCGGCAGCGTCAGATGTGTATAAGAGACAGAATTAAGATAGTTCTTATATTTAGGATCATCTGGCTTACCTTGTGCTCCTGTTTCTCCTGCAATCTCATTTGAACTAAACTTAAATATTCCATCAGGCTCACCATTGCCCTCCGGTCCATAAATCAGCTTGCCATCATCGCCCATTCTAAAGGATATATCTCCCTTGTGCTCGGTTGCACCTGTTGAGCTGACACTTTCTACCTCCATATGCCATACAAAATCCTTAACCTGATATTTACCATTTAATGAAGAATTTTTTAACTCCCATTCATCAATAAACAATTGATGCGTCTGTCCTAAATTGAAATGCTTATCTGCATCACAATGCAGAATATTGATTGGATGTGCTACGTTTACAGTTACCTTTGCCGTCAATGACGTATCGTCTTTGGATGTTACTGTGATAACAAATTGATCTGTAGTTTCATTATCCATAAGTTCTACATTATATACATCACCATTAGCATTAAAGTTTCCACCATTTTTTGTTCCAGAATGATCCCACGTTACATTTTTTGAATCATACTTTCCACCCAGAATCTTATCAGTAAACTCTAATTTATTCTGATTTTTCTTCATTTCATAGTATACCGTTCCGTTGGTTACATCCTTGCCTTTATAATATATCCTTATTCCTTCAGGCTCTGCCGGTGCCACATACTCCACATCTGCCCCGGTCGGTACCTTATTTCGCATAGTGAAGTTCTGCTTTGATGTATACTTCTTGTCCCCTGCTTTAAAGTCCACGACAAGTCCGACAGAGTTCTTGCTTTCTGCCTCGCTTAAATCAGGTGTAAAGCCTGTGACATTTTCTGCCATAAGCGATTCCTTGCCCTGACCATCTGCCTTCACCGCACCTGTTGCAGGATCCAGTGTATCCTTTCGCAGATAGATTTTGTGCTCTGATGGTCTGTATATGATATTGTATGTACAATCCTTGTTGTAGATAATCAGCTTGCTGTCGGATGATGTTTCCTCAGATGATGCTTCTTCGGATGACGCTTCTTCCGCTGATGCAGTTGCAACATAACCGGCCTCAGGGGCTGCTGATGCCACCTCCACCGGCGCTGCCACTGTAGCAGGCTCATACTTGACACCCTTTTGCGCATCAATTATCAGGTCTCCTATCTGATTCATCGTAAGCTGTGCCTCATACTGTAAATCTACGTCCTTTGAAGCGTACTTATACTGCTTCGTGCTCGTACCGATAAAGCCTGCAACAGCCAGCCCCAGTATTCCCATTATCGCCATGACAATGACAAGCTCAACAAGTGTAAAGCCACTGTTTTTCCTATTATTTGATTTGTTCATGCGCCTTAAAAGTTTCATGGTTCATCTTCCTCTCCGATTTCATCATACAACCTTATAACAGCCTTGCGTCAAAATAAAATATTCATCATTAAACTATGTAAATTACTCACATACCACCTTGCCGGTCTCCTTGTATATCGTGATAACCTTCTCGGTGCTGTTTTTTTGAATCCAGATACGGCTGCAGCACTTACCATTGGCATCAGGCTTTTGTGCACCTGAGCTTCTGTCAAACTGAAGCACTATACTGTCTGAGCCGTTCAATTGTGTCTTGCCGGTATAATCATCATTCACGGAATAATATACATCAATCCTGTTCTTTCCGATTTTGCTTGGATCAGATACTGTACCATTTATAGTCGTCTTATAATAGTAGGCACCATCTGATGCATCCTTGTATATCTCAAGAACTGCGCTGTCCTTTCCCATCGTGGTGACTCTTGTTTTATTAATTATCGATTCAATATTTCTGGCACACTGCTTCACCTCAACCCCCATTACCGAGCGAATGGATATGGTTGCCGCACCTATGAGTACGACAGATATCGCTATCACTACTATAAGCTCTACCAGAGAGAAACCACCATTATTCTTTTTTTCTTTTACAGACATATTGGATTCCTCCCTTGTATATATCGTCAAAATTTGTCAAATATAAATATTTCGCAGCTGTTTTGCGCCTTAGAAGCCGCTTGTTTTCTACTCCTTGGTCCAGTTCTGGTATGTAATGAGCGTAGCATAATCTATTTTTGTATCTGCCTCCTTCTTATTTGAAAAAGAAGAAACATTACCCAGATAGTTGGCACCGTCCATGAACACATCATACAGGTGCAGTGCATCGTCTGCATCACTTACCTTTTCAAGAAGCAATGCCTTAAATAACTCCTGAGTACCATTATCAATCTCGCACTGGTCTTTGTTTACAATTATCCTGCCCTTTGCAACTATGGTACCTGTAAAGTCAGCATTCAGTGTCACATCTCCCGTAGCAACAATTATATCCACATTGTGTGATTTGTCATTTGCATCATAGGTGTAGTTACCGTTTTTGACAATTGCCTGATACGTTTTTCCCTGATACTCAGTCTCAAATATATGTTTATTACCGGAATTTGGCACTATTTTCAGCAAATTGGTATTGTTAACTATATTTGTAAAAAGCGAAACACTTGCTGCATTTGTCGGTAAATCCGCATAATTCGTCAAAAGCTTTGAATTTAATGCAGTATATGTGCGCTGTAAGGCATCTGACTGTGCATCCATGTCTACACCATCAGCTATCCCCTTCAAAAGGCTTAAATTGCTGCCATCGTAGATGCTGTAATTGCCGGCAGTATAGATGCTTGCAGCCTCATTTACCTGTATGCTGTCAGTATAGAACTTAGTGTATCTATTGAGCTTGTCACTGTCTGCACCAAAATAGTCACTGTAATACTCAGCAGCCTTGTTCGTTGGCAGATTGACATAATAGTATACAAGTCCATCATCACTATTATCAGTAGAAGGAACAAAGACTTTCTTTATACACTTATCGATTGTCCTGCCCTCCGGCAGATATGCCGAGAGCGCCTTGCCTGTCTTTGTGCTGACCACATTGGCATTAACTTCAGTATACTTTGTCTGATCCTGTCCGGTTGCAGTAATATCCTTGTACTCCTTATAGGAGAGTGGATTCTTGTTGTAAAGTGATTTGGCATCCGCACCATCTCCATTTGTGCCTATACACTCAGGCGGCACAAGGTATGCTATCTGGTCACCCTTTACAGAGATTGACTCACCCATAGCCACATTGCTGTTTTGTGTACCCACACCACTTGAGTTTACAATAGCCTGTGTATTGATATATGCAGTTCCTGCTAACATAAGCTCCCTGATATTTGACATATCAAGAGATGCCTCCCTGCCGTTTATGATAATAGCAGAGCTATCGCCTGCGACAGGATTTTCCTTATCATCGCCTCCGTTGCCAAAGCCGACGTACTTCGCATTGTTATTCTTATTATTCTTGCCAAGTGTGACCTTTGAGCCTGTACCCTTTAAGGTCATGTCATCTGCCACATATGTCATGCCATCCAGCTTGACCGTTGCACCATTTACATTTATGTTGCTTGTCCACAGCTGGCACTGTGAATCAACAGAAAGTGTACTATTATTGTGTACCCCCGCCATGTTCTTTTTTATCGTAGCAGTATCTTTTCCGGCAAAGTCTCCCACCTCTATATCGCCCTCTGCAATCATATAGCTGGTATCCTTTACGTCAAGTGTGGCATTGTTTGGAATAATAACACTCGTAGTAGAAGTTCCTGTGTCTGCCGCATTTTCACAGCCGGCATAGAGATTGCCGGATAGATTTACTTTATTAAGTCCTGATATAATATCCAGTCCTTCATTTCCGACAAGAGAATATGTAAAAAGCTCCGGAACTCCTCCCGATGCTGTAAAGCTCATGGATGGAACTCCCAGAGAAATATCTGTTTCTATTATTGATTTAAATCCCTTTTCATCGGTATACTCTACCCTGATGCCATTAATGACTGCGCGGCTGTTGTATACCTTGAGCAGTCCATTTCCATTTTCATCGGCATTTACCGCCTTGACCACAGCGTGTGGCTTTGAGTTTTCGTCTGTGAGCTTACTATCCACATAGTCTTTAAGCTTTTCAGTTTTATAGTGCATACCGGTATTGTCAGACTCAAGACTTCCCTTTAAGCTCTTTAAATACTCCTGCGCAAATATACTCTGTCTGCCGGCCTCATTTATGCTGCTGTCAGAGTAATTCTCCATAACCTTTGTATATCCTGCTGAGTAAGCCTTGGAAATATCTCCCTGCAGACCGGTACATATCTGATCCAGCACACCCTCTGCCGAGTAAAAGTTGTCTGTATTTTTTTCGTCCGTCACCTTCATCTGGAGGTTCATAAGTGCTATCCACAGCACAGTCACAGCTAAAACAGCCACTATAGCCATTGCAACTACAACCATCACAAAGGAGGCACCACGGTTATCATTACGCTTCATAATTAATACCCCATGCTTCCGGTCATCGTAACAACCGGGTCTTTATCCTTAAATATATCATCCAGTGAAGCCTTGCTCTCGTATACAGCCACCTTCACATCATACAGCCTTTCAGATGCATTGCTTTTTGTCAGATTCTTTATATCGACAATTGCCTTTACATCATTCTGAATTACATTGTTATTAAAGCCATATATAGCTTGATCGGGCTGTAGTGGATTATCCGGTGCTCCCATATTTACATTCAGATTGGTGGCTATATGAGTATAAGCATGACCTGTACGATTTCCCGGCTCACTTACCTTCACATATGCCTTATATGTACTCTCCTTCGTGCTCAACTCTGACTGATCCGATATAGTCTTTTGCTTTACAATGTTTACCGTGCAGTCCAGCTTGTCCTTATTATTGATTATAATGACATCGTTGCAGGTATTGTAAAGTGTTCCTGTAGATGTGTACCATGGATTGTAAAACAGATAGACATTCCTTAGATTATGGTTCACAGTATCTGAAGAATTATCATAAATCACCATGGTATAATCATCCTTCAGTGCACTATTCGGATCCGGAAAAGTCTTTCTTACTCCATTCTTATTGATAGAATATGAATACGACACCGTAACCTTGGTAGCCTTATTACTCGAAGCTCCATACTTTTCTATATCTATGGTGATAGTTCTTTTGATATCCTGCTGAGTGATGCCGCCTACACCAGGCATATTATTAAATGCATATATAATATTTGTAGCAGAATACTTGTCTGCACTCATGCAGTCAAAATTTGCATCCATGGCCGACATATCCGCTACCTCGTCCATGTTGTACTTTTTAACCTTATTGTCCGACTCTGCGTCCGATTTTGCATCCACTGTCACAAGAGCATTGTATTTCTTTGTGCCTGACTGCACACCAGACATATAGAAATAATACTTGTGCGCATCCGACTCCCTGAAATTCCAAAGCGATGTATCGCTTATTTTGGCTGATGCATCAGTCTTGTGGATGCAGCTAGTAATGACATCATCCTTGTTTACAATCTCAGCACTGATATCCTCAAGCCTCTTTACATTATCAAACTTACCCGACTTCTTAAGAAGCTCACATGCACTGCTTCCATCTGATATATTAAAACCGTCCGCCACATCAAAGCCCTCCGACGGATAGTTAAACTGATATGCCAGTGTCTTCATGGAGTTCTTTTCAATACCCTCCATAATGTTTGTCGCCAGATGTGTAGCATTCATCTCGTTTTTTGCCTTCACATTGGTCTTTGTAGCTGTGACAAATGCATTCAAAAAAGGAAGCACGATTATTGCGAGAATAGCAATCGACACAATAATCTCCACAAGTGTTACTCCTCGATCATCGTTTTTTAGCTTTCTCAAATCTGCTTCCTCCCCTCTTGTATTTTGTTATCTCATAACTCAATAATCTAACATTTGATATTTATCACTTACGGTCTCAATAACCCGCTAATCTAATAACCTAATATTATAATAATCAGTTAGTTTGTTGTACCAAACAGATTATTTGTACCATGTGGTACTGCAGGTATGTATGGTGCCTCATATGGCTTATCAAGTCCATACAGGAAATATGAATCCACAAGCATCTCACCTGTCAGCTTGCCTGTCGAATCATCAAAGCTCACATTGAGCGTGCTGATAGTTTTCTTCTGTGATGAACCAATCACCTCTCCAAGCATAGCCTTAAGCCCATGATACTCTGTCTTGAATGCCATAACTGTACTGACATCATAAAGCTGATAGCCTGTAACCGTAGACTTTGCAGAGCCTGTTGATGTACTGCCATCAGATGCACTGCCGTCGCCTGTCTGTGACTGAGAGCTGTTGCCATCAGCGGTCTGAGAGCTCTGCGAATTGTCTGCATTACTGCTATCCGTGGTACTGCTGTCTGAACTGCTTCCTGACGAAGAATCTGTACCGGCTTCACCTGTCGGATTATTCACATCAATAGCTGTCGGTGAGCCGACTGTAAGCTCTGTAATATTTGTATTGGTAGATTTCTCTATAGCAACCGCATCCATGATGCCGTTTTCAATCTGTAAATATGAAGGGAAATTGTCATATACCTGCTGCATGGCATCAGACATATCCTTTGTTTTCTTTGTGTAGTCATCCGCCTTTGCCGCAAGTGCTGAAAGCTGATTGTACTGTGATTTCAGATTCATATTTTCGCTCTTGAGCGAATCCCTCTTATTGGACTGTGGAATAAAAATCAAAAAATATGTCAGTGCTAAAATGGCAACACCCGCTAATATAATAAGTAACTTTTTATCTCTCGTTGACATCCTAACACCCCCTACTGATTTGTACTGTCTGTATCTGATGATGAATTACTATCCGTCTGTGACTGTGATGACGCATCTTTTGATGTATCATCTGGCTCACTGCCTGTGCCATCCCCCGATTCAGAAGCAGCACTGTCATCAGCCTTTACATATGTGCAATCTACTGTGAACTGAACCTTTGAAGCACCGGTCTCATCAACCTCCTCTGTAATGGTTGACACATTGGATACCATGATACTCTCAAATGTACGAAGCTGTGCAATTACATCAGCCGCTATCTCCTTGCTGCCCGTCTTTATGGTCATCGAAACACCATCAGTCGTAACAGACATATTCACAAGCTTGGCCTCTGACGGAAGCTTCTGCTCCAGCTCATCCACGAAGCCCGTTATCTCATCATTCTTGTTGGATGAGGCGCTCTCAAGAAGCTTAGTCCAGTCATAGTCCTTCTTTGTCTGGTTGTACACATCATATATATTCTGTGCATATGACAAATCAGAAACACGAGCTTTAAGCGTCATATTGTCTGAAGTTAAAACAAGATTTGAAAAAATGCTGTATGCCGTGATACCAACTGCAACTACCACACACAAGCCAAAAATGAGAAGCTGCACTGCAAAAGAAACAGGCTTTTCGGCTTCCTCCCCTGCCGGTACGGGAAGAGGCTTTCCATCAGGACCAACAGGTGGTTTTCCCTGCATCCCTGCCTGTGCGCCGCCGGATGGCATGGCACCTGCAGCTGTTCCTGCCATAATCGGAGCACCGATTCCCTTGTTTTTCTTACTGTCAAGTATATCAAGCGGGCTCAGTGAACATCCGACACAGTTGAAATACTCTGCCAGCTTTGCCTCTGCGAGGTTTATGCTCTTTGCCACATGTATACCGTCAAACTGCTGAAGCGGAACCACCTTGACATTCAGCTCATTGGTCAAAAGCTTTGAGAGTCCGCTGAAATCAGCACCTAAGCCAATGAGGAAAATTCTCTCGATAGGAGTATCTGAGTTTCTCGACTGATAATAGTCTATAACTCGTCCGAGACTGCTTATCAGATTGGAAAGTGAATATGATACATTCAGGCGAAGCTTCTTAAAGCGCTCAGAATCAATCTCATGCCCCATAGGATCCATGCCGCCGCCCGCCGGCTCATCAGGTACTGTGCCATCAGGCCTTATTGCAAGGCAGGTCTTTCTGCGTGCCACATCAACTGCATCGGTAAATGACAGATACTCTCCAAAAAGCTCACTATCCTGAATCTCCTCAATAGCATCAGCAAGTCCATAGTTGACATTGCGCTGCAGCTTTACCATGCTTCCATCCATTACAGTCAGTGTGGTAGAAACCTCATCCACCTTGACAGTCACCTTCACATCTCCTGGAATCTCTCTTCTCATGAGCTGCTTGATGGCATTTCCACTATAGTCAAGTGCTACAAGCTGCAGCCTGCAATCAGCTGCAAGAGCACCATACGACAAAATAAGATCATTAGGCACAGCAATAACCGAAAGACGTAATTTCTTTTCTTCCGGTCTGTCAATCTTCTCTATAATCTGATGTACCAGCTTGTACTGGCTCAAATCCACCGGAAAATAATCCGATGCATTCATTGCAATCATTTCCTTAAGCTGTTTTTCCTTAACAAGCGGAAGCTCAATATCTCTGCTTGCTATACGCGCTGAATTTAAAACAAAAACAGCTTTTTTGGTGGAAATCTTCTTTTCCTTCAGCTTACTGTATAAGATAGAACGAAACATCCCATCCGGCTGTACCACTCCATCATCAATCATCCCCGGTGGTGTCGGAAAGCCGAACATATTGTAAATCTTGGGATTTTTTGCTTTGTAATCAATCTCAACTACTCTGGTAAGGTTCTCCCCTATTTCAATACCGAGTACCCTATTTGCCATAACCTAGTCCTCCGTGTTTATCTTTGTTTTACACTGTATACATCTGTAAAACATTCGTAACTGTTCAGTTACAAACATTCTATATATATTTCGGCATATCTGTGTTTTCTCTGCTTTTGTCTCACTGCTTGTCGTACTACCTGTTTTATATTAAGTACGCTATATTATAACACGTTTTTCAAAAGCCTGCGAGTGTCAAATATGCCGATATCATTTTCTCACCCCATAGCATCGAAATAAATATTCCGGCTGCCAAGTACGGTCCCATCGCAAGCCTGTTGCCTGCGTTTGTTACTTTCATACGAATCAGATGTATCACGGAACCGATGATGCATCCTAAGAAAAATGCTAATGTAATATTCTGCCAGCCTATCGCAAGACCTGCACATGCCATGAGCTTGACGTCTCCGCCACCTATGGCTCTTCCTCCACTTACAAGAAGAAGGATTTCAAGAAATAAACTGACACAAAAGAATCCTATCACATATTCAGACCAATTATCATGGTCTAAAAACACATGCAGGATTCCAAGCACCAGTATAAATATATTGATTCCTAATGGAATTTCATATGTTCTCCAGTCTATAACACTCAGAACTATGAGTGCAGATGTAAGAAAGCAGTAGATGATACTCGTAAGTTCAAGTCCATTTACTGCAAATACTACTATGTATAATATACCGTTTAACGCCTCAATAATAGGGTATTGAGGTGATATCGGTTCTTTGCACTTGCGGCATCTGCCACGAAGAAACAGCCAGCTGAAAACCGGCACCATATCGTACCACGCGAGCTGATACCCGCATCTCATGCAGTGGGACCTTTCGGTCACCACTGTCTCATGCTGCGGTATGCGGTAGATACAGACATTTAGGAAGCTGCCTATAACTATACCGAATGCAAATATTAAGATGTAGATGGGTATCAGTTCTGTGGTCATGGTTAAAAGCCTCTTTATATATTATTTATGATTTAGGGCCTTTTTTGAACTGATCTTTGTCTGAATGGTAATATGGAGAATCTCCTGTATATGTAATAGTTCCGTCTGCCTTATTATATACAATTGTTATTTTATCACTAGTCCACTTTGTGCCTTTAATTTTCGCTTTTGTTAATCCGGCATCTTTAACAGCCGTATCAGCAACTGTTCCTAGCTCTGTCTTACCCAATGTAACAGTAACCGTAGTAGCAGTAGCCGAAGCCGCAACCTCTTCGTCTGCATAATATGTCTTTAAAGCTGTAGCAATATTATCACATGTTTGGATATCTGTAGCCTCTCTAGACTTCTCAACATACTTGATAAGCTGTGGAGCAAGTACACCTACAAGCACTGCCATGATGGCGATTACAACAATAAGCTCTACGAGAGAGAAACCTTTGTTGTTCTTCTGTTTCTTTCCTAACTTTTTAAATACATTCTTTACCATAGTTCTTTTCTCCTTTTCATTATAACATGGTTTTTGTGCAAAGAGCTGTGCCCTATCAGCATCTCTTTGGCTTGTATGCGCTCATTGTACCATAAATCAAAGCATAATGCAAGTTATTTTCTAGTACAATAGCACTATTGGCGCACAACTTTTTTCGCTTTCTTTAGCAATTTCAACCAAATTTCATCCGTTTTATTGCATTTATATCATATTTTTCAATAAAAATTTTCTCCAGAGCTATACTCCGCCACAGCATAAGGGGCTTCATCCCATGTGACCGGCTAACGCATACACTCTCGTAAGAGCTACGCTACACTGCCAAGATACTGTAGGAATTATGCTTTTAGATTTTCTATGCTTGACGAAACCGTCGAAACGCGCCGTCCGTGGCGCGGTTCTCCTTGCCCATTACTGCTCACACCATCAGTGTGACCAGTAACGATTACAGCCCATTAAAAGTGCCTCTACGAGGCAGGGGCTGTAATCTGACAATAGTTGACTTATTGGCGCATAGCTTGACAGCGTGGTGTCAAGCTTGCGTTTGAACAGCAACGATATATTACATCCCAGTGGCAGTTCATTTCTGTGTTTCATGCGCATAATTCAGCAGTATCTAAGCAGCTTCGCTATTCGCTCACCCGAAAGTATATTCGTCAGCCGATCGTAGAGAATGAAGCCCCATCCTACTGTCAGCAAAAGAGGAAGCAACCTCCGAGTTCTCGCCCAAAGATTGCTTCCTCTAATTTACATTTCACTACAATATTAGCTCACAAGCCATTTTTTTACAGTTTCCTCATCAAAATCTACACATTCAGCTATATCTTCTATTGAGTGACCTTTTTTCTGAAGTTTTAAAGCCGTTACTTTTGCCTGACGAATTCTGCCTTCTTCTCTGCCTTCATTTTTCTGATCTTCCCACGCCTTGCACATATCAATCACCTCTTCTTTCTCATCTATGTCTATATCCGTTCCTGCAAACAGGTTGATTGCCTCGACTGTCTCTCTGTCCACATTGCTAAACTTTTTATCGTTCTGCAGCACTTCCTGCATCTTTTCCTTATCATACGCATTCTGCAGCACCTCGAAAAGCTGCCTGATTGAGGTCCTATATCCGGTAAAGTCTGTTATCTCCCTCGGTGCAAGCAGATTAATCCTGTAATCCGGTATGAATGGCAGAAGTTCTTCATCCACATCACCAAACATATCCGACAGCTTCCTTGGACCATCCCATTCCTTTGTTCCGAGATACACTGTAATCGTAATTACAGGAATCAGCTTATCCTCTTTCGTAAATCCCGAGAGAAATTCATCAGAAGTTGCGGTATCCTTTTCCCTGCGGTGCTTTTTGGCTGTTTCCTTTACCTGATTGCCATATGCCATGACATCATAAAACATGTTTTTTACCGGAATGGAATAGTGTATATCCGACTGATTTTCTACTCCTATCAGTACCACATATGATTTGCCGGTATATTTGATGCTGGCATTTTTGAAAATATCCCTCAGCTTCTGCACCGCTATGGTCTTTTTGTCAAGCCCCAGTGCGGTCAGCACCTCTGTCGTGTCCCTTTCCTTAAGGTTTTCCGGCAGGATGACCTCTCTTCCTCCATACAGTATATTGTTGCACAGGTCAGCAAACCTGGCATTGTCAGCAAAGTATTCCTTTGCCATTGAGTCTTTTGCGCTCAATCCTTCTCCTCCTGTTCTCTTGTGTGAGCAGGAAAATTTGGTGCCAATGAGGGTATAGTGGTACAGTTTACAAGGTATACCTGTGCTGTTCTTCTTTAATATTTACGCACGGTATACAGTTCATCCGCCTTTTGACTACATTTTCTGCATTCTGTCTACATACGGCATTTCAATTTTCCTGCTGTTGATTGGTAAATAAAGCATTGAAAACTTCCATGTCCTTTGTAGAATAATGCGAAGTGGTCTGCCCTCTTCAAAGTGGTGCGCACCTGAAAAACTGTTATGTGGTGCCGCTTACAGAAATATAATGCTTTGAGTTGATTGTAGCATAGAGGTGGTGTTTTGTCATCACATTTTTTCTTTTTTGCCACAGCGTAAGGGGCTTTATCCCATGTGACCGGCTGGGCACACTCTCCCGCGTGAGCGAATAGCGAAGCTGCCTAGATACTGTTGAATTATGCACACGATACACAGAAATGCCCTGCCATGGATGGCAGGGCAAGGAGAACCGCGCCACGGACGGCGCGTTTCGACGTTTTCGTCGAGTATCGTAAATCTTTAAGGCATAATTCCTACAGTATCTTGGCTGCGTAGCGTAGCTCACGTGAGAGAGTGTGCACAAGCCATGGCTCATGGGATGAAGCCCCGTCCTACTGCCAGTACCTACAGTTGCTATGCCAGCTTCTTATTTTTCTCGAGAAGCTCATAGATTTTCTCAACATCATAATCCGGCTTCATTGACAATGCCGCTTCGTAAATTGGAGCGATAACCTCCTCTTTTTCTTCCAGGTCATCTGCTATTTCTGCCACGCTCTTGTCCTTTTGCAGCTTTTTTACAACCTGTGAGATTATCTTTTGTCGTTCTCCGATTTCCTTACCCTCTTCTGTTGCAACCTCTTCCCAGTAATCACTCACATTACACATCTCGCTCATCCTCCCTTCGAGTTCCATGCTCATTTTAAGTCCATAATCTTCTTCAAGTATCTTCTTTTTCTCGATAAACTCTGACTTTGAGAACAGCTCTTCCAGCATTCCTATGAGTTTATTCTTAGACTGCTTTTTATTTTTTGTTGCTCTCGTCCGGACATTTATCAGTGCACCATTTAATTTGTCAATCTGTGGTATTTTCTTTATTTTACCATAAATCAGGCTGGATTTCATCCCAAATTCGATTATTGAATCCTCTGATTTTTTCGTATCCATACATATCCATATAGTATATACGGATTTTAAATCATCATAATTTGAATTTACAAACTCCGTTCCCTTCTGCTCTGATATCATTCTGCCCATGTAATAGGCAATCCTGTTTTCCAGCCGGTAGCCCAGCTTTGATTTTTTGCTGCTCTTCTGGGCTTCAATATTGATGATAAATTCTCTTCTTTTTCCATTATAATACAAGGGAAATTTGATGTCGTAAATAATTTTTCCATCATCCTCATCAACTGACTCATTATTTACGTTCTGGATTTTAACTCCAAGCCTTTCCGGAAATCTTAGCATTACTGTCGGCTCACCAATGCACGGAATTATTTTCTCGGCTTCCATTTCCTTAAATTCCGGCACGAGCGCCTGAACTATATAGGCTGCTATCTGCGGATCTGCCAGAATACACTTCACGTAGTCGTCACTGGTTGCCTTGTCCTGCTCTATAGAGCTGAGAGTTCTGGACAAATTTGTCTTCACTTTTCTGTATATCATACACTTCTCCTGTTTCCACATGAAATCTGCATACATATCATTTTTTATAGCCCCATTTTTTGTGCATACATAATTTCAAATGATAATAACCCTTTATATTCCTCAAATAAATGCCCGCCACGCATAGAAACGAATAGACTGGTACTTTAGCTGATATTTATTTTTAACACACAATCGGATTTGTTGCTGACACAGCATGATAAATCAACGGGTAAAGAACATCCCCGAACCATGTATTCGAATTGTAGCCTATTGTATAACAGTTGTCAATGTATTTTTTCGCCACAGCGTAAGGGGCTTCATCACATGAGACCGGCGGGGGCACGCTCTCTCGCATGAGCGAATAGCGGAGCTGCTTAGATACTGTTGAATTATGCACATGATGCACAGAAATGAGCTCCCACGGATGGGAGCTCAAGGAGAACCGCGCCACGGACGGCGCGTTTCGACGTTTTCGTCAAGCATAGTAAACCTATAAAGCATAATTCCTACAGTATCTTGGCAGTGCAGCGTAGCTCAAGCGAGAGAATGTGCACCAGCCAGGGCTCATGGGATGAAGCCCCGTCCTACTGCCAATGTCTCTGCACCAAAAAAGCAGCCTTTGAGCTTCACACTCAAAGTCTGCTTCTTTTTTATTTTATAAACTGTCCATAGCCTGATACATGGTAAGCATAGGAGCCATAACGGCTGCCACAAGCACACCAACAATAAGTGCCAGAACAAGGATAATCATAGGCTCAATAGCTGCCATAACTGTCTGGGTAGCCAGCTCAACTTCCTCATCATAGTAGTCTGCCAGTCGGGTAAGCATGCCTTCCAAGTCACCGGTTTCCTCACCGATTCGCGTCATGTGTGAAACCATAGGTGGAAACAATCCACACGCAGTGATTGGCTCAGACAGCGGAACACCCTTACTCACTTCTTCCCTTGCATTTTTCAGGGCTTTTTTGTAAAGCGCATTCTTCATGGTGTCAGCAGTGATACCAAGGGCTTCAATCATCGGAAGTCCTGAGTACACAAGTGTGGAAAGTGTACGCGCATAGTTACTGGCTGCTGTCTTGATGTTTAGCTTTCCGAAAACCGGAACCTTTCTTGCGAGATTACCAAAGAACATCTGGCCGCTGTCAGTCTGCTTATAAAGCTTGATGGCTATAACAATTGCTGCTATGACAGCAATCACAATATACCAGTATCCGGTGACAAAATCACTCATCGCAACAACTGCCTTTGTGATGCCCGGCAGCTCTGTTCCCAGGTCATTGAACATCTCCGAGTAGCTTGGGATGACCTTTACAAGCATTACAATAACAACCGCAATAGCCACAATCACAACGATAATCGGATAAACTGCCGCTTTTTTTATCATGCCGTTAAGCTTTGCTGATTTCTCGAAGTGTGCAGACATTCTGTCAAAAGCTACATCAATCTTGCCGGATGCTTCTCCTGCCGCAACCATGCTCACCATGATGTCAGGGAAAACATTCGGATATTTTTTCAGACCATCCGAGAGAGTCTCACCTTTTTGAATCTCGGCATGAACACCTCTGATAGCTTTCGCCATGACCTTGTTCTCAGTCTGATCGGATAACATATCCAGCGTATCAAGAATCGTAACACCGGCATTGACCATACTGGTGAACTGGCGGCAGAATACCGATAGATCTCTCGGCTTTACCTTTCCTCCTACACTGAATGAGATTTCCTTGGTCAGTGCTGTTGCCTTGGTGAGGCTTATGACCATGTTGCCATCCATCTTAAGCTTATTTTTTGCCTCTGCTTCTGACTCGGCTACTATATTTCCTTTTCTTTCTTTTCCGCTCTGGTCTATAATCTGATATGTCCAGTCAGCCACTTTCTTCTCCTCCTTATCCCTATTCTGTGCAACCTCCAGATAAATTAAATCATAATTTATTAAGACTCCACAACATTATACCATAACAGTAAAATACATACGATTATACCATCAATAGTAAAGGTGTACACGGCTAGCCATGCTTACCGGATCATGTGCATATGCAACTGCAGTCTCCGGCGCTATAAGGCCCTGGCTGTAATACTGTAAAATACAGTCATCCATCATCATCATACCCTCTCTCTTTGATGTCTGTATGATAGATGGAATCTGAAATGCTTTTGCCTCACGAATTAAGTTTCTGATGGCATTGTTTGCAAGGAGCACCTCAAACGCTGCAATTCGTCCGCCATTTACCATTGGAAGCAGATGCTGTGCAACAATTCCCTCTAAAACTCCTGAGAGCTGCACTCGTATCTGTTGCTGCTGGTGTGGTGGAAAAACGTCAATCATACGGTCAATTGCGTCGGATGAACTGTTGGTATGCAGTGTAGAAAATACAAGATGTCCTGTCTCCGCCGCTGTAATAGCTGTAGATATAGTTTCAAGATCTCGCATCTCTCCTACAAGTATTACATCCGGATCCTGTCGCAGTGCAGCTCTTAGGGCTGCAGCATATGAGAGTGTATCCTTTCCAATCTCTCGCTGTTCCACTATAGAGCGGCGCCTTGAGTGCAGGTACTCGATAGGATCTTCAAGCGTGATTATATTTTTGGAATCTCTTGATGCAATGACATCTATAAGACTTGCCAATGTGGTCGACTTACCACTTCCTGTAGCTCCTGTCACGAGGACAAGTCCTCTCATCTTTGTGGTAAGATTGACAACCGACTGTGGTATGCCAAGCTGCTGCGGTGTAGGCACATCATATGAGAGAATACGAAGTGCTGCTGCATATGAACCTCTCTGCCTGAACACATTGGCTCTGACTCTTGAAAAGCCCTCCACCGAAAAAGCAAAATCAAGCTCTCCCTTCTCCTTTAGCTCATCTTTAAGCTCCTGCGGAACAATTGGAGAAAGCAGGTTGTCCGTCTCAACATTGGTAAGAACCTGATTTCCCTGCGGTACAAGCATTCCGTCAATTCTAAGCATAACCGGATTTCCCGGTGCGATATGTATATCCGATGAGTTCTGTTGCTGCGCTGCTTTTAAAATGTCTACTATCTGCATTTTCTTTTCCCCCTTAGTTTTCAAACGTGGTCTTTAACATTTCCTGGAATGAAGTAACTCCTTCGAGTACAAGCTTCTCTGCACTCTGTCTAAGTGTATGCATGCCCTCATCACATGCAGCCTTGTTTATATCCTCTATATCAACACCTTTTGAAATAAGTGACTTTAGCTTTGGTGTTATGGTCATTATCTCATATATACCGATTCGTCCCTTGTAGCCTGTATTGGCACATTTTTCACAGCCACATGGCTCATAAATCTTTACCGGACGGAATGCCGGTATATTCATAAAGGCCTTTTCCTCCTCTGTCAGCAGATGTTCTCTCTTACATGCCGGACAAAGTCTTCTTACAAGTCGCTGTGCAATGATTCCCTTTACCGAATCCGCAAGCAGATAACTTTCAACTCCCATGTCCTCCAATCGTGAAATAGTACTTGCCGAGCTGTTGGTATGCAGTGTGCTGACCACAAGATGTCCTGTGATTGACGCCTGTACTGCAATCTGTGCTGTCTCCTGATCTCGAATCTCACCAATCATAATGATGTCCGGATCCTGTCGCAGAATGGAACGAAGTGCTGATGCAAATGTCAGGTCAGCTTTATTATTTACCTGTACCTGGTTTATTCCATCTATATTGGCCTCGACCGGATCCTCAACTGTGATGATATTTACATCCTCCTTGTTGAGCTCTGAAAGTGCCGTGTAAAGTGTGGTTGACTTACCACTTCCTGTAGGTCCTGTAACAAGGATGATACCGTTTGTATTCATCAGTATATGATCAAAGGCCTTAAGCTCTTCGTCTGAAAATCCCAGCTCCTTTTTATCTCTTGTAAGTGCCTTTTTCTGCGCAAGTCGCATAACGCATTTCTCACCGAATACTGTCGGAAGGATTGATACTCGGATATCATACTCTATCTTGTCTATCTCCATAGTGATACGGCCGTCCTGCGGCTTACGTTTCTCGGAAATATCCATACCACCTATAATTTTAAGTCGTGTAATAATTGCAGAAAGCAGATGTATACTATATGCTGCCTTCTCATAAAGCGCACCATCAATTCTGTATCGCACCCTGACTTTATTTTCCAGTGCCTCTATATGTATATCTGAGGCCCTGAGTCTGGCTGCCTGCTCAATGATAGAGTTGACAAGTAAAACTACCGGCGAATTGTTGACATCCTTGCTGGTAGCTTCCTCAGCCTCGGCATTTTTCTGCTCACGCTCTTTTCTCTCCCTCGCATACTCCTGAGCCGCTTTCATAGCCTCTGTATCACCGTAATATTTGTCGAGCGTCAAAAGTATGTCTCTGCCTGTCGCTACTGCAGGCTCAACCTGTAGATTGGTAACAATTGAAAAATCATCAAGCGCAACCATGTCCATAGGATCAGCCATGGCCACATGCACTACATTGGCATTATTCTTGTCAAATGCATATGGTATCATAACATGCTTTCTAAGCACTGTCTCACTGACAAGGTTTTGCACCTCCTCAGGTATGTTGATTGCGCTCACATTAACAAGCTCCAGTCCCAGCTGCTGTGACAATGCCTTTGCTATCTCAAGCTCATTGGTGAATCCAAGCTCAATGAGTGTTTCTCCTATCTTCTTATGCTTTTCTTTGGCTATAGGCAGAGCCTTTTCCAGCTGCTCCTGAGTAATTACATTTTCATTTATAAGCATATCACCGATACGCTTTTTCTCTCGTCTAAAAGCCATAGTGGCTCCCCCTCTTTCATCATTTAGTAAAATACTACCATTATGATGGCTGTATTTCAAGGGTATTTATATAAAATATACAATAAATTTATTTCAAAACTAAAAAGTAACGATTCCGAGTGCCTGCAGCAACAGTATAAGCAGGAATGCCGGTGCAATAAATTTAACCATGATTATATAAAGCCCTTTTCTGGTGAATTTGCTGCCTCCGCGTGTCACCTCATCTATTATTACCTTTGGACTTACTATCCAGCCAACGAGGATACATGTGGCAAGTGCAACGATTGGCATAAGCACATTGTTGCTTACATAATCCATGATATCAAGTATCTGTCCGACTGTGCCGTTTGGAAGCTTAACCTCCATATAGAGCTTATTGTAGCCAAGGCAGACTATTATCTCTGCAATCAGACCGTATACCGTGACTAAAATTGCGCTTTTTCTGCGGCTCCAGTGAAATCTGTCTATAAGACTCGATACAATAGCCTCCATAATTGATACAGACGATGTGACTGCTGCGAATGCAACTATCATGAAGAATATCAGTCCAACGATATCTCCTGCTATTCCCATTTCATTAAATACCTTTGGCAGTGATATAAACATAAGCCCCGGTCCGGCTGACATGCCGTCACGGCCCATAAATACATATACTGCCGGAATAATCATAAGACCTGCAAGGAATGCAACAAGTGTATCAAAAATCTCAATCTGGTTGATTGAGCCCATGAGCTTTGATTCCTTCTTGACATACGAACCATATGCAACCATGATTCCCATAGCCACACTGATTGAGTAGAACAGCTGACCGAGCGCATCAACAAATACTGTGACAAGCTTTTGCATTGTAAGCCCCTTGAAGTCAGGAACCACATATATCTTAAGACCATCAAGACCACTTCTTGCTGCGCCTGATGCATCCTTATAATTGAGTGTCAGTGAGAAAATACCGATTGCAAAAATAAGCACAACAAGGATAGGCATGAGCACCTTGCTGAAGCGCTCGATACCTTTATTGACTCCGCCAATGACAACTGCTGCTGTTATAAGCAGATAAACCACTCCAAATATGATTGGTGCCCACTGGCCTGTGATAAAGCCTGTGAAATATCCATCCGCAACCGCATTTTTACCGCTTCCTGTAATGAAAAGTGTAAAGTATTTTAAAACCCATCCACCTATAGTACAGTAGTAAGGCAGAATAATAGCCGGTACTATACATGCAAGCACACCGATAAACTTGCCCTTTGGATTGATAAGACCATACGCGGTGAGCGGTCCCTGTCCTGTCTTACGTCCTATTGCAATCTCAGTGGTAAGCAATGCAAAGCCAAAGGTCAGAACAAGTATCAGATACACCAGCAGAAAAAGTCCTCCTCCGTCCTTTGCTGCCAGATACGGAAACCTCCATATATTTCCAAGTCCTACCGCACTGCCGGCTGCCGCAAGAACGAACCCAATGTTGCCGGAAAAAGTGCTTCTTGATTTTTCTTTCATTTTCTACTGTCTCCTTAATATATTATATAATTTAATTTCGATTTAATATGGACATTGTTTCCATTTACAAATCTAATATACCTATTATAATCATCTAGAGTACTTTTTGCAACGGTTGATATTTTTTATTCGCATTTGCAGTACGTGTGGTGGCACATGGCAGGTGTCGTGAGTGCTACGCTATACTGTCAAGATACTGTACGAATTATGCCTCAAAAACTTTCTTAACTTGACGAAACCGTCGCTACTCGCCCTCCATGGCTCGATAGCTCCTTGTCCCGGCGTCCATGCCGGGACATTTCTGATTTTCATCTGGCATAATTCAACAGTATCTAGACAGCTCCGCTATTCGCTCTCACGACACCTGCCATGTGCCACCACACGTAACGCAAATTCACCACAACATAAGGAACGTAAGCCCCAGGTACCGCGGGCGCACACGTACTCCCGCCGGAGCGCATAGCGAAGTGGCTTAGATACTGTAGAAATTATGCCCACAAAACGCAGAAATACCCAGCCATGGACGGCTGGGTAAGGCGTTATGCGCCACGGACGGCGCATAAAAGCCGGTTTCGTCAAGCATAGAAACCCATCAAGCATAATTTCGTACAGTATCTTAGCCACGCAGCGTAGCGACGGCAGGAGTACGTGTGCGCCCGTGGTACCCGGGGCTTGCGTTCCGTACTATTATATAAACGTCCTAAATAAGGTTTTTAATGCCTTCTGTTAAACGCTTTGCAACTCTCACATTGTTCATAGTGTAAAGATGGATTCCCTCCACATCATTAGCTAAAAGCTCAATTATCTGACTCTCGCAGTAAGACATTCCGGCATCAAAAAGTGCCGCCTTGTTGTCTCCGTATCTGTGCACAATCTTCTGGAACTTCTCCGGGAACTTTGCTCCGCACATTGTGACCATTCTCTGAATCTGAGCCGCATTGATACAAGGCATGATGCCTGGGATAACAGGCACATTGATACCTGCAAGCCTGCAATCCTCAGCAAAATTGAAGAAGGTATCATTGTCAAAGAAGAGCTGCGATAAAAGAAGCTCTGCACCGGCATCAACCTTTTTCTTAAGATTCTTAATATCATCTACCTTATCAGCTGCCTCCGGATGGATGTCCGGGTAGCACGCACCTGCGATACAGAACTGATCACCTGTGGTGTCCTTTATATACTTAATAAGGTCGCTTGCATGGAGAAAATCCTCCTTTGCAGGCACATTTGGATTTCTGTCTCCTCTTAAAGCGAGGATATTCTCGATGCCCTCATATGAAAGCTGTCTGGTGAACTCATCTATCTCTGCCTTGTTATAGCACAGACATGTAAGGTGTACGACCGGCTCCACATTGTACTGGTTCTTGATTTTCTTCGCAATCTCGATAGTCTTGTTATTGTTTGAGCTGCCGCCTGCACCAAATGTCACACTGATGTACTCAGGATGACAATCACAGAGTATCTCAAGCATCTCGTCTATATTTTTGAAGTCCTCCTCTTTCTTTGGTGGAAATATCTCAAAGGAGAGCGACTGTGGTTTGTTTGTATGTATCTGTGTAATCTTCATGTTATCCTCCGGTATATATGGTCTGTCTCTTATACACATCTGACGCTGCCGACGAAGGCTTAGGTGTAGA
>ENA-UAKS01000333-UAKS01000333.1-human-gut-metagenome-genome-assembly--contig:-NODE-333-length-20533-cov-9.344370_pt1 | contig 20533 bp, 19 predicted proteins | sample MGYA00243692_ERZ654452 | MGnify/ENA primary metagenome ERZ654452 (study PRJEB26926, sample SAMN06164442) | human gut metagenome | biome: ENVO:00009003; feature: ENVO:2100002; material: ENVO:00002003...
CGGCAGCGTCAGATGTGTATAAGAGACAGATATATACTAATGGTGTTGAAATATCAACAAGAGATTCAAGCTATAATAAAATAATTGTAGAGAACGAAGATATAAAAAAAATAGCATTAGATGTAAAAGAAAGATGTCCTTCTGCCAGAGGAGCTTTCATAGACTACTTTTCAGAAGGAAATTATGCTATTATTGTACTTACGTTAGAAGAAACTTATGGCAGCCAATTAGGAGAATACTTTTATTATGATAATACGTATATCCAAAGTATAAATACTCATGGCAGTTTAGAATCTATAACTTATTATAAATAATTGTATCAAAGAGCAAAAACAGCGGATTTATTTTTAGCATTAATTTATTATGGAACAAGCTTATTGTTTATTGTTATAGGAAATTACCTGCCAAAGATTAAGCAGAACAATACGATAGGAATCAGGATCGTATTGACATTGCAGGATGAAGAAAACTGGAATGCAACTCATAGCTTTAGTGGAATGATATGGGGGACATCAGGTATTTTATGTATGCTATGCACATTACATTTGATAAAATCTGTGAGTAAAGAAGCTTGCATAAAAGTTAAGTAAGTTATTAATAAAATTGTGTAATTTATTTCTCATGGAAATTCATCTCCTTTCTGTTTACGATGTCATTATAGAATACGAAGAGAATTATTACTTGCCAAAATAACAGAATATATAGTCAAAAGTTGCTTAATACAGTGACAGATTAAAATATCCTGCAATACTGTCATTGGCCAGTTTATTTATACAATTTAATATTGGAATATTTTACAACTATGACACAAGTATGCAACATAATAAACGAATGCTTCTGATAGAGTAATGATACACAATATCAGTTACAAAGAAGCAGGAGGGTAGAAAGTGGACATGACACAAAACAAATGTTGCAGACATGGGGCAAATTTACGTCGAAAAAGACGCAGGCGCAGAAAAATATTGCGTTCTATCATATTTTCCTGTAGTATCATAGCTGTGGCTGTATTTGTGGCTGTTGGAAGCAGTATGATAAGATCAGGTGATGGCAGGACAAATAGATATGATGTTGAAGCCGGAAATAATACATATGATAATGCTGTTATAGAAAATAGCAAAATCTCTGAAAAGAATAAGATACAAAATAATCAGTCGATGCTTGATGATATAATGAACAGTACCCAATATCCAAAACAGCTAAAGGACCTTGCTTTGAAGAATGAAGAGGCACTTGAGTTTGTGTATGATTATCCGGCGGAACATGTGAAGGAACACACAATTGATTTGACAGAAGAAGCGTCTATGGATAGTGTTCCTTTATTTGTGCAGTGGGATAAACGCTGGGGCTATGAAAAGTATAGCGGTAATTTCTTTGCAGCAAGCGGATGCGGTCCCACTACACTTTCGATGGTAGTGGTTTATCTGACACACAACAGGGATGCATCACCGCTTGCAGTAGCAAAGTACTCAAAGGAAGCCGGTTACAGTGTGGATGGTTCAGGAAGTTCATGGACGCTTATAAGTGAAGGCTGCAGGCACTACGGCGTAAAAGCAAAGACAGTGGCGCTGGATGAGAGCAGAATGAAGGCAGAGCTTGATGCAGGACATCCTATTGTGATAAATGTAGGACCGGGAGATTTTACAGATACAGGTCATTTTATGGTTATAACAGGCTATGATGATGAAGGATTTTCAATAAATGATCCAAACAGCATTGAAAAAAGTGGCAAAAGGTGGTTATTCAAAAATATATCATCTCAGATTAGAGCTGTCTGGAGTATGTATGTGTGAGAATATATTTGTATAAGTGCCGGTAAAACATCCTATTATTGAGTTAAATAACAGGGTGTTTTTTACAACTATGACACATCTTTATGCTATAATAATTTTATCATAATCATAGAAGAGGAGCAGCTTATGACCAGTATTCTCATAGTGGAAGATGACAACGACATAAATAATTTAATATGCAACACCCTGAAGGCAGAGGGATATCAATGCGAAAGAGCGTTTGATGGCAAGGAAGGGGCGGACAAAATTGAGCAGAACAGATATGATCTGCTGCTGCTTGATATTATGCTTCCTGAGATAAATGGTTATGAATTGCTTGACTATGTCAGGAGAATTGGGGATACTCCGGTCATAATAATATCTGCTATGGGACAGGTGGATGAAAGGATACGCGGGCTTCGTATGGGCGCGGATGATTACATATGCAAACCATTTCAGATAGGTGAGCTGCTTGCGAGAGTGGAAACCGTATTAAGGCGCACTCAGCGCATGGCAGAGCGTCTGGAAATAGAGGATGTAGCTATAGATCCTAAATCACGTACAGTGACAAAGGCAGGTGAGCAGGTAGAGCTCACAGTAAAGGAATTTGATCTGTTGTATGAGCTTATGAAGAATAAGAATGTTGCACTCAGCAGGCGCAGGCTTTATGAACTTGTATGGCAGGAGGAGTATACCGGGGAGACAAGGACACTGGACTCGCATGTACAAAGACTAAGAAAAAAGCTTGACTGGAATGAAAAGATTGTCACAGTTTTCAGGATTGGCTATCGTCTGGAGGTTCGCGGATGAAATTTTTCTATAAAATGTTTCTTGGAATGACAGTTATACTTGCTGTTGCCCTTGGAATGATAGAATATGTGACTCTATCATACTCACTGGAGCATGCAGTGAAAAGGGAGCAGGACAGTGCACTTTCACAGCATCAGATGATAAAATACTCGATTGAAACGGTAATCCTTAATATGAAGAGTGAAGATGTGGATAAGGAGCTTACAGATATGATGTCGCAGTCGGCAAAATCCATTGTTGGAGATGAAGGAGGAATGTATCTTGCTGCTGATGATGGAAAAAGGATATATGCCAATTCATGTAATTATGAGCAAAAGGATATAAAGGTAAAGGATGGTACGCTTACATACAGTATAGTGTCAAAAGAGAATGCTAAAGATACCGGTGAAAAGCAAAGCAGCAGATATATTCATGTCAAAAGTAGCTTTAAACTGAATGATAACAGGTATATTCTGATAACGGAAAGTGATATTACACCGGTTTTCGATGAGTCAAAGGAGCTTAGGTATAGATGCAGCGTGTACTACATTGTTATACTTGCTGTTGGTATGATGGTCATATTGATACTTTCTTGGATGATTACAAAGCCTCTTGCCGGATTAACAGCCACCACCAAAAAATTTGCAGATGGTGATTACACAGCAAGAAGTGATGTAAAGACAAAGGATGAAGTAGGTGAGCTTGCGAGGGCTTTCAACGAGCTTGCGAAAAACCTTGAAAGCAAAGTTTATGAACTTCAGATGGCGGCAAAGAAGCAGGAGGATTTTACTGCAAACTTCGCACATGAGCTCAAAACCCCAATGACATCAATTATAGGATATGCCGATACCCTGTATCAGAAAAAAATGTCCGAGGATGAGGTGCACAGTGCTGCCGGAGTCATACTGAATGAGGGCATGAGGCTTGAAGCATTATCATTTAAGCTGCTGGAGCTTATTACTCTTGATAAAAATGATTTCAGGCTTGAAGAAACAAGAGTATCTGAGATTATAGCAGATTGCGTGGAAACCGCACATGAAGCGGCAAGAAAGCATAATACAGAGATTGTGTACAGTGCGGATGAGGCATGGGTGTGGCTGGAATATGATCTGTTTAAGACCATGCTTCTTAATCTGATAGACAATGCAGTGAAATCAGGAGGCAGCAAGGTAGATGTATCAGGCAGACTTATTTCGCACAGTATTTATCGTATTGCAGTTTCGGACAATGGAAGAGGAATACCGCCTGAGGATATAGAGCGCATTACAGAGGCTTTTTATATGGTTGACAAGTCACGATCAAGAAGTGAGCATGGAGCAGGGCTTGGGCTTGCACTTGTATCAAGGATTGCTAAGCTGCATGATACAAAAATCCATTATGAAAGTGAGTCAGGTAAAGGAACCAAGGCGTATTTTGACATGAAAGCGGAGGCATTGGATGAGAAGTAAGCATTTATCAGTGCGCAAATGTATTGATAAAAAACCGGATAAAATCAAGGGAATAGTGTGTATATGCATTATTCTGGCAGTTGTATGTGCGGGAAATATGATACCGAATTATCTGATTTCAATTAAAGCAGCAAAAATTGCCAAAACGAGTACTACGATAAGCAACGCAGATATAAGCCCCTACAGCCACTCTATTTCAGCTGAAGAGAGGCTTACAAAGATGATGTCTCTGATGCAGGATAATGTAAATGAGCTGTGGAATGGGAAATATAGTGAGAAAAGGGAACCGTTGGATACTGAGATTCCGGTGGGACAGGCTTATACGGCTATTCAGACTTTTCTGAAGGGTGCCTGTGAGCTGCAGAAGCAGTCAGGTATTATGCAGATGCTCGGTGAAGACGATATAGTTATGCTCCAAAGCCTTGAAAGTAACTATTCAAAGGATACAGACAGCGAAACAGAACAGACATATGAAGCAGCTCCTTGGCAATATGGTGCAGCAGTTGCTTTGGATGATAGCTTTGACAACACAATATCAGATTATTTTGTAACATCGGATATAAGCAAGGAATTGTCGGCGTGGATATTTATAATATCATTTGAAGATACGAGAATGCTGGCCGCTGTTGATGCGGTGCTTGGAGTACCGTTTTATATTACATATTATTGTGCAGATGTGGATAGCCCTAAGGCACAGGCTGCAGTGATGAGAGATTTATATGCAAAGACATATGGCAGTGATTATTCTATGGGTGATCCAAAAGAGTCTGAATCAAAAATAGATTCTTCCTTTGAGACAAATATAATAGAGAATTTTTATTATGGGAATAATTATACGCAAGGGGATGATGAATATACCGGTTTTGAACCTTGTGTATACTCTTGTTCATCGGACAATCTGCAGATGGAATATCAGGTTATTACAAGAATCCAAAGATTTGAAAAAAAGGGAAAGCAAGTGTCATCATATAATTCGCGTATTAATATATGTCTGTACTAACCGGACTAAAAAGCTCTCTGTGCAATGCACGGGAGCTTTTTATATGCAGACCTCTATTAATTTGTGCTGTCCGCATCAATTACAGACTGAAAGAAGCAGGAGAAAATTTTGACCATCATTTTATAATACAGTAATTATAACAGTATCATTTAGTGCATGATTTGTATAATTTATTACATTGCTCTTTTCAAGGGTTTTGTTATATCTTAGATATAACAAAGCAGTTATTGTTCTTGGTTTTATATATCAATAATAGGAAAGTGAGGAAAAATATGAACGCTGATATGAAATGGCTTGATAATCCGGAAGTGTTTAATGTAAATCAATTGGAACCACATAGTGATCATTGCTATTATCTGGATTATTCTGACATGAAAAAAGAAAAAAATCCATTATTACAGTCATTAAATGGTCAATGGGAGTTTGCTTACAGCAAAAATGTGATGGAAAGACCTGTTGATTTTTATAAGGAAACATTTGATGCATCAGGATTCGATAAAATTATGGTTCCGGGACATATTGAACTGGCTGGATATGATAAAATACGTTACATCAACACTATGTATCCGTGGGAAGGAAAAGAGTACCACAGAGGAGCATATAGTATGGAGGCAACCGGAGCTGCAGAAGGAATGTTCTCAGAAGCACAGTACAATCCGGTAGGCTCTTATATCAAATACTTTGATTTGGATAAGAACATGTGTGGAAAAAGAATCCATATATGCTTCGAAGGTGTAGAAGAAGCTATGTATCTGTGGCTTAATGGTCAGTTTATAGGTTATGCAGAGGACAGCTTCACACCTTCAGAGTTTGATCTGACACCATATATTAAGGAAAAGGGAAATGTTCTGGCAGTGCAGGTACATAAGATGAGCACGGCGGCATTTTTAGAGGATCAGGACTTTTTCAGATTTTTTGGAATTTTCAGAAATGTTACTTTGAAGGCAATTCCGGATGTTCATCTGGAGGATGTATGGTTCAAACCTGTGTTAAATCAAGATAATGAAAGCGGAAGCGTATCTGTCAGCATGAAGGTATCTGCTCCTGACAGTCAGAATGTAACTGCTGGCTTTATTTTAAAAGACAGAGAAGAAAATATATTAGTTGAGAAGTCATTACAGTTAAATAAAGAAAACAACCATTTGGAAGGCACGATTTGTGTTGACTTGGAAAGTGTCAAGCTGTGGGACAATCATAATCCATATTTATATCATGCTTATGTTGAGCTTAAAGCAGAGGATGGTTCACTGGCCGAGGTAATTCCTTATGATATCGGTTTCAGAAGAATAGAGATTATAGATAAAGTAGTCTATTTGAATGGAAAACGTCTTGTTATCACGGGAGTAAACCGTCATGAGTGGAATGCAAGAACAGGAAGATGCATTGGTATAGAAGACATGAAGGCAGATATATCATGTATGTTAAGAAACAATATTAATTCTGTGCGTACCTGTCACTATCCTGACCAGATACCATGGTACTATATGTGCGACGATGCAGGTATTTATGTGATGGCAGAAACAAATCTTGAGAGCCATGGCTCATTCCAAAAACTTGGGGCAATCGAACCGTCATGCAATGTACCGGGATCTATTCCACAGTGGAGAGATGCAGTGCTTGAGCGTGCAAAAAACAATTTCGAAACTTTTAAAAACCATACATCCATCCTTTTCTGGTCATTAGGAAATGAATCCTATGCAGGAGACGACATTGAGGCAATGAACGTTTATTTTGCCGAAAAGAAGGATGGAAGATTAGTTCATTATGAAAGCGCTTATTATAATAGGGCATATGAGGATACTATTTCTGATTTTGAGACCAGAATGTATGCAAAACCGGAGGATGTAGAGGAATACTTGAATAACAGTCCGAAAAAACCGTATATTTTATGCGAATTCATGCATGATATGGGAAATTCAATGGGTGGACTTGGCTCTTATATGAAGCTGATTGACAAATACGATATGTATCATGGCGGATTTATATGGGATTTTATTGACCAGGCAATTATGGTAAAAGATTCCGTTACAGGAAAAGATGTTTTACGCTATGGTGGAGATTTTGATGATAAACCGGCAGACTATGAATTCTCAGCAAATGGAATTGTATTTGCTGACAGGAAAGAAAAACCGGCAATGCAGGAAGTGAGGTATTACTATGGTTTATACAGATAAATTAAGAGTGGTCTATGGTGACTATACATTAGGTGTACATGGTGAAGGCTTTGATTATATTTTCTCTTATGCACAGGGTGGACTGGAATCTATCGTTAAAAATGGATATGAGTGGCTGTATCGTTGCCCAAAGCCTACTTTCTGGAGAGCGTTGACAGATAATGACAGGGGAAGCAAGTTTCATATTAAAAGCGGAAGCTGGCTTTCAGCAGATATGTTTATTGACTGTAAGGGAATACAGGTGATCATGGATGGCAAGGAGCAAAAACAATATGCACCTGATAATAACAGCTATGGCGGTGATGTTTATGCTGATGAAATTATTGTAAAATATACATACGAGACCATAACAACTCCGGCGACAACTGTTCTTGTGAGCTATAGCGTTGATGCGTCCGGAAAGATTCGCGTGGATGTACATTATAATGGAGTACAGGGGCTCCCTGAATTCCCTGTATTTGGAATGAGATTTATTATGCCAACATTGGCTGACAAATATTTATATAAGGGACTCTCCGGGGAAACATATCCTGACAGAAAAGCAGGTGCACAAGAAGGCGTCTATGAGATCGGTGATCTGAGTCTTACACAATATCTTGTTCCGCAGGAATGTGGTATGAGAATGGATACAGAGTGGCTTGAAATTACAAGACATACGGCTCTTGATAACAGCAGGACAGATAGCTCGTCACAGACACTGCGCATTGAAAAGAATGATGAAAAATTTGCATTTTCTTGTCTGCCTTATACCGCATCTGAGATTGAAAACGCTCTTCACCATGAAGAACTGCCACCAGCAAGAAGAACTGTTTTATGCATATATGGCGCAGTAAGAGGTGTTGGAGGTATCGACAGCTGGGGAACAGATGTGGAAGAGGATTATCGTATCAGTGCGGAGACTGATAAGGATTATTCTTTTACAATCTGTTAGTCATTCATTAAAAAGATAAGTATAATATTGCTTTTGTCTTTTTATTATGTATTTCTGGCTCTGTATTCAGAAGGAGAACATCCTTTTTGTTTATGGAACAATCTACTGAAGTATAGTGGATTATTGTATCCGACAATACCTGCAATCTCGTTTATAGAGTAGGATGTCGTTTCAAGCAGCACCTGTGCATTTGTCATCCTTAGTGCTGTGAGAAATTGTACTGGTGTATTACCAGTATATTTCCGAAAGCTCCTGATAAACCAGCTTATGCTCATACCAATTGATGAAGCATATTCCTCCACGTTAATAGCGCGGTTGTAGTTTGTATTGAAATATGTAATTGCTGTATCCATCTGGCTGTCAAGGAATTCATTTCTGATTACATGCTCAGTTGTTATTTTACGGTTAAATATAATCAAAAGGTGTCGTAGCAAAAGCGTGAGCATTTCCTCATAATTGTCCTGACATCTTTGAAGCTCTGTAATAATCCTTTTGAAAACCTGTTCATATTCAAGAGACGTTCCAACATTAAAGACTCTTTTATTGTCTGTAAATCCGTATTTTCTTAAAGTGTTTTTTACGTCGCTTCCGGTAAAGTGAAGCCAATATATCTGAGTCTTATCCTTACCATAAAATTCATATTTTTGAAGCTCTTTTGGGCGAAATAACACTATATGTCCGGCTGGAATGATTGTCTCATTTTCAGGATTGTCAAAGTGGAAATGAACAAGACCGGATGATATGTATATAATCTGGTAATCCAGTCTTCCTCTGGGCCTGTATGTAGGCATCTTGGGATGCTGTGACAGGCGATAGGTTCCGCAGCTTCCTACAATCAGAGGGCGGCTTTTATCTTTAAAATCTTTATGTGAATGATTCAAATATCCCGTGTTGATATACATTATACACCTCCGCTTGTATTGTAGCATTTTATGCATGTTTTGTCTATTTGCATTTATGGACAAAATGTTTAGAGCATGATATTGTGTATTGATTACGTTTCAAATGGAATTGAGTCAAATAGCTGTGAAACTGTAGTGTTTGAAAAGTATCATTTTGTGCATATTACAGCCTATTATGTTTATAGACAAAAATTGCACAAATATATAAAATTGGTATAGCTGTTAAAGATAAAACAAAGTAATTAATTGGAGGTTTCTCATGGAAGAAAAGACGTACTTAAAGTGGTACAACAAAATTGGTTATGGTTCCGGTGATATTGCAGGAAATGTAGTATATGCATTCCTGACATCCTTTGTTATGGTATATCTTACAGATACTATAGGACTTGCATCAGGAATCGTTGGAACATTAATCGCAGCATCTAAATTATTTGATGGTTTTACAGATGTTTTCTTTGGGTCACTTATTGATAAAACACATACAAAGCTTGGAAAAGCAAGGCCATGGATGATTTATGGCTATATAGGTTGTGCTTTGACACTTGTAGCAGTTTTTGCAATTCCTACAAGCTGGGGCAGGACTGCTCAGTATGCATGGTTCTTTATAGCATATACATTATTGAATGGTGTATTTTATACAGCAAATAATATTGCATATTCTGCACTTACTTCGCTGGTAACAAAGAACAGCAAAGAGCGTGTACAGATGGGCTCTTACCGTTTTATTTTTGCCTTTTCAACTAGTCTTATAATTCAGTCTATAACAGTTGCATTTGTTGATATATGCGGTGGAGGTGCTGCTGCATGGAGATTCGTAGCTATTATTTATGCTTTGATAGGCCTTGTAGTAAATACGATTTCAGGATTGTCGGTTAAGGAGCTTCCGGAAGAGGAGCTTAACTCAGGAATAGAGAACGATGAAGAAAAGAAGTATGGTCTTGTTCAGGCATTTAAGCTACTTGCTAAGAATAAGTACTATATGATGATTTGTGGAACTTATATTTTGCAGCAGTTATACAGTGCTATGATTGGTGCAGGTATTTATTATTGTACATGGGTTCTTAAGAATAAAAATCTGTTTGGTGTATTTGCATGGGCTGTAAATATTCCTCTTATAATAGCACTTATTTTCACACCAACTCTTGTTGGAAAGTGGAAGGGAATGTATAAGCTTAATAAACGTGGATATATTCTGGCTACGATAGCAAGAGCACTTGTGATTGTAGCAGGATACATGGGAAGCGTTCCACTGATGATGCTGTTTACTGCAGTTGCAGCATTAGGACAGGGACCTTGGCAGGGAGACATGAATGCAGTAATTGCCGAGTGCTCTGAGTATACTTATCTGACTCAGGGAAAACGAGTAGATGGAACTATGTATTCATGCACATCACTTGGAATCAAAATTGGTGGTGGAATTGGAACAGCTATTGTAGGATGGCTTCTTGAAATCAGTGGTTATGTAGGTACAAATGCGACTCAGCCGGCATCTGCAATTACTATGCTCCAGGTAATGTATTTATGGTTACCATTTGTATTTGAGATTCTTATTACAATTCTTCTTTCAAAGATGAATGTAGAAGCTGCAAATGAAAAGCTTAGAAGAGAAAAAGGAATTAAATAATTATCGTATAATATGGGAGAGATGATCTGAGTGCATTTAACGTATGAAAATACAAATGAAGAGATTATTGCAGTAAAGCTGAAACCACGGCACCAGCCACCACATCTGCATAATGCAATGGAAATTGTATGCGTTACGAAAGGAACATTAGAGCTTGGTGTAGGACAGGAGCTGTATCACATGGAAACAGGTGATATAGGAGTAGTATTTCCTGATGTTATACATCATTATCAGGTGTTTTCGTCAGAAGTCAATGAGGCGATTTTTATTAATGCTTCACAAATGATTTTTGGTAGATTTGAAAATGTACTGCGGAATAAGGCTCCACAATGTCCTGTTGTAAAAAGTGATGTTATTCCGGATGAAGTGTACAGAGCAGTGGAATCCATAATAGATACCGGGCAGAATGATATATGGGTTGTTCAAGCTTATTTGCAGATTATACTTGCAAGATGTATTCCGATGATGAAATTGGTGGAAAAGAGCAAAATTGGCAGCGATGATATAATATACCGTACCGTATCATATATTTCTGCCAATTTTAATAAGAGTATATCACTTGATAGAATGGCACATGACCTTGGCGTGAGCAAATTTTCATTATCCAGATTGTTTTCAAAGACATTTCACAGCAGTTTTAATCAATATGTGAATGAGGCGCGTCTGGGGTATGCCTGTCAGAGAATTGAAACTACAGATGATACCCTGACAGAAATCTCGATGGACAGTGGTTTTGGAAGTCTTAGAACCTTTAATCGTGTTTTTAAAGAAAAATATAGATTGACACCAAGCGAGTATAGAAATAAATTACAAATTTGACTAAAAAGCTCTCTGTGCAATGCACAGGAGCTTTTTTATATGTAGACCACTATTTATTTGTGCTGTCTGCATCAATTACAGACTGAATCTGCTTCATAAGGGCATCATAGTTGTCCTGGTTATCGATTCCGCCGAGCATTGGTTCGCCTACAATATTGCCATTTCTGTCAACAAGTATAGTTGTTGGAAACGCCATGATTTCTGAGGCATATTTACCGGCAGCGCTAGAGGAGTCAATTGACAGATTACGATATTTGACACCCTGGCTTTCAAGAACAGAGGCAGCCTCTTTGATAGCTGTTTTATTGCCATCGAAGGTCTCAGTGTTGATGCCAACAACTTCTCCGCCCATTGATTTGATAGCATCATTTAATTCGTTAAGCTTGGATAACTCAGCGACACATGGTTTGCAGCCGGTAAACCAGAAATTGACGACTGTTACTGCATTACCGGAAAACAGGCTGTCATCAACCTTATTGCCATCAAAATCCTCACCGGAAAAATCACTGAATACAGATGAGGCTTTAGAGCTGTCCTTCTTGTTATCGTCTGATGATTTATTTTTGTTTTCAAGCTCTGCTATCTGTTCCTCGATTTTTCGTATGGTTTCAATATCCTCATTAAGTGTTTTAAGCTCATCGTCTGTGAATGAATCCTTGTTTGATTCTACGGTACCGGCAAGATAATCAGCATAATTTCCGTTTGGATCGGCGTCACTTTTGTTCATCATGCCAAATGCCTTGTTCCACACATCAGCGTGATCTGCAAAAAGCTGATTTTCCTGCTGATATAAATCATCAAGTCTTGAATCTGATTTGCCGGATGCTTCTGTGCCGGCTTCAGTCTGAGTGTTCTTAGAATCTGTGTTGGAAGCTTGCTTTCCACCGCATGCTGTAAGTGATAATGCTATGCAGAGTGTAAAAATAGAAATAAATGATAATTTGTTTTTCATGAGTAATTTCTCCTTTAAAATAATAGTAAAATGTTTAATAGCTATCTGTTGTCATTTTTTTGACATGATTTTCCCATAAACCGGTAGCAGATGGCGTCCTTCGGACAGGCCTTTATGCAGGCACCGCAGCGTATGCACTCGGGGTGATCCGGTGTCTTACACACATCCACATCCATCTTACATGCCTTTGAGCATTGACCGCATCCGACACATTTGCTGCTATCAACGGTGATTTTGAGCAGGCTGACCTTATTAAATAACGAGTAGATTGCTCCAAGCGGACAAATCCATTTACAGAAGGGCCTGTAAAATAAGATACTTAGTACAATCACTGCAATTAAAATCATACACTTGAAAGAAAAAAGCTTTCCCAGCGCAGAACGGATAGCAGCATTTCCAATAGATAACGGTATAGCACCCTCTAAAACACCCTGAGGACAGATATATTTGCAGAAGAACGGGTCTCCCATTCCTATAGAGTTCGTTACAAGCATCGGAAGAAGTATAACGAAAACAATAAGAATGACATATTTTAGGTACCTAAGAGGCTTTAGTTTGGCGGTGGATAATTTCTTTCCGGGTATTTTGTGAAGTAAATCCTGAAACCATCCAAATGGGCACAAAAAACCACATATAAATCTGCCGAGAGTTACACCGAGTAAAATAAAAAATCCGGTTATGTAGTATGAAAACTTAAATTTTGATGATCCGACAACTGCCTGAAATGCCCCTATTGGACAGGCTCCTGTCGCGGCAGGGCAGGAGTAGCAGTTTAATCCGGGTACACATACTGTTTTTGCATTGCCCTGATATATTTTACCCTTAAATAAATTCGGAATATGAATATTGGTCAGCAGCGTTGCTGCGGCCTGTATCCATCCACGTATTTTTGCCAGCTTTTTTGATAGTAATTTCTTTTTCTTATCCAATTCCGACACACTCCAGACATAGTTTTATTGCTTTACCAAGCACGGTAGCCGCCTCACCTCTGACTGCACCATAGCTTACCATGGATACACCAAGGATAAGCAGAATGATTTGACATGTTTTTTGGTATTTCAACATAATGTTGCTCCTTTTTATTGTATTGTTGACCAGCTGACTTTGGTATTATACAATATAGGTTGTAAAATTATTGTTAAGAAGCAGGAGAAAATTTTGAGATTATTAATTGTTGAGGATGAGAAACAAATATGTGATATGGTTGCAAAGAGTCTGTATGCTGCCGGTTATGAGGTGGATACCTGTTATGATGGGAAAGAGGCTCTTGAATGTATACTGTCGGAGAATTATGATCTGATAGTTTTGGATTTGAATCTGCCGGGGATGGATGGCATGGAGCTTCTTAAGGAGCTTAGAAAATACAATGATGAAACTAAGGTTTTGATATTATCTGCAAGAGGTCAGATTGCTGATAAGGTAGAGGGACTGGATGCAGGTGCAAATGATTACATGGAAAAACCATTCCATCTGCAGGAGCTTGAGGCACGTATCAGAAGCCTGACAAGAAGGAAATTTGTACAGAATGATATATGTCTTAAATGCGGAGAAATAAAGTTTGATACGATTAAACGCGAGGCATATGCAAAGGGAGAGCCGGTTCCACTGACAAGAAAAGAGAATGGTATTTTGGAATATTTACTTATCAATATAGGCAGACCGGTGAGCCAGGAGGAGCTGATAGAGCATGTGTGGGATGCCACGGCAGACAGCTTTAGTGGAGCAATCAGGGTACATATGTCTTCACTTAGAAAAAAGCTTAAGGCGAAGCTGGGATATGATCCCATTTTGAACAAGGTAGGTGAAGGCTATAAAATACGGGAGGAGTCTGACAGATGAAAAGAATGTCGCTACAGTGGAGACTTACGTGCATTACTACATTGTGTATTGCTATTATATGTGGCTGCCTGACTATGTTTGTCTATAAAAATGGTGTGCATTACATCGATTCTCTGCAGGATGCGGTAGAGTCACAGGGGGATGAAAAAGGAAACAAATCAGATGAAATATATATCAGCATACCGGACGATAAGTGGGATGAGTTTGCGGATGAATTTTCGGTTCAGGTGTACAATAATAAGGCCGACTATAAAAGAAACAGTCTGATAATCACGGTTTTGCTGGCGCTTTTGGGAGGTGTCGTCACTTATTTTATAAGCGGGCATGCACTCAGACCAATCAGGGAGTTTTCAGATAAAATTGAAGAGGTACAGGCTCAGAATCTGTCTGATTCAAGAATAGAGGAAAACAATGATAAGGAACTGAACCAGCTGGGTATTTCTTATAATAAGATGCTTGAGCGTCTGTCGGATGCATTTGAGATACAGAGACAGTTTACTGCAAATGCAGCACATGAGCTGCGAACTCCATTAGCGCTAATGCAGGTACAGCTTGATTTATATAATTCGGCCTCTCACCCGGGAAATGATGCAGACACTTTGCAGACCATAAAAATGGTTACGGAACAAAATGATAAATTAAACAGGATGGTAAAGACACTTCTTGACATGAGTGAGCTTCAGACGGTAGGAAGGGATGATAAAATTATATTGGATGCTATTGTTGAAGAGGTTTTGGCAGACCTTGAGCCTCTTGCCGTGGAAAAGAATATAAAGCTGATTGGAAAATGTGAGGATGCCACTATGATAGGCAGTGATATCCTTATTTACAGGCTTGTATACAATCTGGTTGAGAATGCCATCAAATATAATCATCCGCTCGGACAGGTTACAGTAACCGCATATCAGAGAAACAAGCATGTTTATCTGTCTGTAGAAGATACGGGAAGCGGAATACCAAAGGAGCTTAGGGAGAGAGTGTTCGAGCCATTCTTCCGTGTGGATAAATCCAGAAGTCGGGAGCTGGGTGGCGTAGGACTCGGACTTGCTCTTGTCCGTGAAATCGTTAGAGTACATGATGGCAGTATTTGTATTAAATCAGGCAAGACCGGGGGAACGATTTTCGAGGTGACTTTTGCACAGTGTTCGATTTAGCGTTTCATTTCACACCTTTGTCAACGCTATTAAAACAGATTTCTTGTATCCCGCAATATATGAAACAGCCGCTTGACAGTCCGGCTTTCTGACTTGAGAAATAGATTTTTAGCGGCAAAATATAATAATTTAGATTAAAATATACTGATGTTTTTGCCGATAATGTGGTATACTATATAATAGATTAACAAGGTTATTTAATATAATTTATGGCGGAGGATAATAGATGCGATATCTTTCAGTTGCTGAAATAGCAAAAAAATGGAATATGTCAGAGCGCAGTGTTAGAAATTACTGTGCTAAGGGGCGTGTGAACGGTGCATTTCTTACAGGTAAGACATGGAACCTTCCTGAAAACGCAGAGAAACCTGAGCGCATTAACAAAAGAAAAGAAGAACCGATTACGCTGTTGGATATTCTGAAAGAGCAAAAGGCAAGTAAATATTCCGGTGGAATATACAATAAGACACAGATTGATTTGACATACAACTCCAACCATATGGAAGGAAGCCGTCTGACACATGATCAAACCAGATATATCTTTGAAACCAATACTATTGGCGTAGAAAAAGAAGTGCTGAATGTGGATGATGTGATTGAAACGGCAAATCACTTTCGTTGTATCGACATGATTATTGATCATGCAAAAGCAGCTTTGACGGAGAAATTCATCAAAGAACTTCACTTGGTTTTGAAGAATGGCACCAGCGATTCCAGAAAAGATTGGTTTGCTGTTGGTGATTATAAGAAACTTCCGAATGAAGTCGGTGGCAGGGATACAGCCCTTCCGGAAGAAGTTGCCGATAAAATGAAGGCATTGCTGGCGGAATACAATGCCAAAGAAGAAAAGAAATTTGAGGATATTCTGGACTTTCATGTGAAGTTTGAACGGATTCACCCGTTCCAGGACGGAAACGGTCGTGTGGGCAGATTGACTATGTTTAAAGAGTGTCTAAAATACAATATTGTTCCGTTTATCATTGAGGATAATTTGAAAATGTTCTATTATCGTGGATTGAAGGAATGGGACAACGAAAAAGGATATCTGACAGATACCTGTCTGACAGCACAAGATAAATATAAAGCATATTTGGATTATTTTAGGATTACGTATTAAAAGTAAAAGGGGATAGTGCGATATGACAAGTTGGAAAAATGTGATGTGGTATGCAGTTGATTTGTAATCCATTTTTACACCTTTTGCGGATGATATTATGCGAAAATAAACCACGGTATTTTGTGCAGATATTACATGTAAATATAGATGATGTTTGGGATGCAACATGATAGAATGGTTACAAGAAAAATTTGTAGGAATATAAAGATATGGAATTAAGATTATTACGCTATTTTTTAACAGTAGCAAAAGAACAGAGCTTTACAAAAGCAGCAGAACAATTGCATATTACCCAGCCAACGCTATCCAGACAAATGGCGGCATTTGAAGAGGAGCTTGGAGTAACATTATTTATTCGAAACGGGAAGAAAATATCGCTTACTGAAGAGGGGATTTTATTAAAAAGGCGTGCCCTGGAGATCCTTAATCTTGAGGAAAAAACACTTGAGGAACTGAAAGGAAAAGAAGATGTTGTAGAGGGAAATATAACCATTGGATGCGGTGAATTTGCAGCGGTGGAGACATTGGCGAAGATATGTAAAACATATAAAGAAAAATACCCGCTGGTTCAGATTGTATTGCATACTGCAACAGCAGATGCAGTGTATGAGATGATGAACAAAGGACTTGTAGATATTGCATTATTCATGGAGCCGGTGGACACCGAAGGGATGGATTATATCAGAATCATGGAAAGTGACCATTGGGTTGTTGGTATGAAGCCGGATGATGCATTGGCGGAAAAAGAGTTTATTAAAAAAGAAGATCTCATAGGAAAACCATTGATACTGCCCGAAAGAGTGAGTGTTCAAAGTGAACTTGCCAATTGGTTTGGAAAAGACTTTTCAAAACTTCAGATTGCTTTTACAAGTAATCTCGGAACAAATGCAGGAGTCATGGCGGCAAATGGACTGGGCTATCCAATATCAATCGAAGGTGCTGCAAAGTATTGGCGAGAGGATATTCTTGTACAGCGAAGAATTTCTCCTGAAATCACGACCAGTACGGTGATTGCCTGGCGACGGAATATCCCATATTCTTTGGCAGTCCGTAAAATGATCGAGGAGATTAATGCTTTTCAGGCATAAAACAAAATTCAATATAAGCATTAGACATAATGAAGTGATAGAGCTTAAAATAGATGTGTAAGATGAATGTAAATCTTATACATCTATTTTTTGTGAAAAATACGCAGAGAAAGGGGTTTTTTATTATGAGTAAAAAATTAGTGGCATTTTTCAGTGCAAGCGGAACAACAAAAAAAGTAGCAGAGATGATCGCAGAGGAAGTAAAAGCGGATTTGTTTGAGATTGAGCCGAAAGTTCCATATACAAAGCCTGATCTTGACTGGATGAATAAAAAATCCAGAAGCAGTGTGGAAATGAGTGATAAAAAATATAGACCGGCGATTATGAAAAAAGAGATGGATATGAGTTCTTATGACGAGATCCTTCTGGGATTCCCAATTTGGTGGTATGTTGCGCCGACAATCATAAATACATTTTTAGAAGCTTACGATTTCAGTGGTAAAAAGATTGTGCTTTTTGCAACATCCGGAGGAAGTGGATTCGGTAATACTGTAAAGGAATTACAGTCATCTGCACCGGATGCGGTTATTACAGAAGGCAGACTGCTAAATTGTGGAACGAAACAGGAAATCAGTGAATGGGTAAACTCTTTATAAATAACAGCGTTATGGAGGTATACAGAATATGGAAAAAATAGTACAGACAGCAGGAAGAAATGCACTTGGTGAATTCGCACCGGAATTTGCACATTTTAACGATGATGTACTTTTCGGCGAAAACTGGAATAACCAGGATATCGACGTAAAAACAAGAAGTATTATCACCGTGGTTGCGCTGATGGCTTCCGGAATTACGGATTATTCTTTAAAATATCATCTTCAAAATGCGAAAAATCATGGTGTGACACAAAAAGAGATTGCTGCTGTGATCACACATGTTGCATTCTATGCAGGATGGCCAAAAGCATGGGCTGTTTTCAATCTTGCAAAGGAAGTGTGGGAGGCAGGTGAAGGAGATTTGCCATACGAAGAGGAAGCGATGCGTGCGCATGCTAAAGAGATGGCATTTCCAATCGGTGCACCAAACGATGGCTTTGCACAGTATTTTTCCGGCAGAAGTTTTCTTGTACCGATTTCTACTTCTCAGGTTGGCATTTTCAACGTGACATTTGAACCTGGATGCAGAAATAACTGGCACATCCATCATGCAAAAAGTGGAGGCGGGCAGATCCTGGTATGTGTTGCCGGAAGAGGATATTATCAGGAAGAAGGTAAAGAAGCTGTAGAAATGAAACCGGGTGACTGCATCAATATTCCGGCAGAAGTGAAACACTGGCATGGCGCCGCTCCGGATGAATGGTTTTCCCATCTGGCAATTGAGGTGCCGGGAGTGGATTGTTCCAATGAGTGGTGTGAGGCGGTATCGGAGAAAGAGTACGCTGGATTAAGATAAGGAGAGCACTATGGAATACGGTAAACTCGGAAATACAGATATAGAAGGAAATACGTGTTGATGTAAGAACTGCGTCAATAAAAGAAAGTACAGAAGGGCAACGTCAGACAAAAATATTATTTCCAATAATCATGTTCCATATGATTTGTGTACTCTGACTTGTAAGCCTGTTGTGATAAGAGAATATGCCTGGGTAGGAGCTGGAGCTACGATACTTCCGGGAGTATGTATCGGAAGACACGCAATTGTGGGAGCTGGATCTGTAGTGACAAAGGATGTACCGGATTATGCAGTAGCAGTTGGAAATCCGGCAAAAGTAATAAAAATGCTTGATAAAGAAAAATTTCAGGAGGACTAAAAAGATGGAAAATATGAAGTTGAATAACAATTTGGAATGTCCAATGCTTGGACTAGGAACTTTTATGTTATCACCAGAGGATGCCTACACAAGTACATTAGAGGCATTAAAAATGGGATATTCCCTAATTGATACAGCAAATGCTTATGTAAATGAGCGTGCAGTTGGAAGAGCAATCAAGGATAGTGGAATTGACAGAAAAAATATATTTCTATCAACAAAAATATGGGCTAGTGAATATGAAAATGAGAATGCTGTAGAAGAAACTCTAGAAAGACTTGGTGTTGATTATGTGGATTTACTTTATATACACCAGCCTGCAGGCAACTGGCTTGCCGGATACAGAATGCTTGAAAAAGCGTATAGAGAGGGCAAAGCAAAATCCATTGGTATCTCGAATTTTGAAGGAAAATATATGGAAGAGTTGGAAACAAAGTGGGAAATTGTACCTCAGTTTATTCAGGTGGAAGCACATCCATATTTCACACAGAAAGAACTTCGTGTAACTTTAGACAAATATGGAATTAAGCTTATGAGCTGGTATCCGCTGGGACATGGAGATACAGCATTAATGAATGAGCTGGTATTTGCAGGACTTGGCAAAAAATATGGAAAAACACCTGCACAGGTTATTCTCCGTTGGCATACTCAGATGGGATTTGTTGTAATTCCTGGAAGTAAAAATGCAGAACACATTAAGGACAATATGGATATCTTTGATTTTGCATTAACAGATGAAGAAATGGAACAGATTGCAAAGCTGGACAAGAATGAAAGATATTATCACCGCACGGATGAACAGCTTGTACAGTTTGCAAACTGGAAACCAGAGTTTGAAAAATAATACGGAGCAACTGCTTCCATCTTTTTATCTAGAAGTAGCAGTAAGTAAATCCGAGTAAAACATGGCTAACTTGAAAAAGTAAATTCCAGTGCAGAAGTAAATTCCACACTCATTTAAAAGTTCTTGATTTTCTAAGAGTTTTATAAGCTCAAAACGCTTATTTCTGTTATAATAGGAGTAACTTCTTGGAAAAAAGCTGATTTGATGGTATGACAAACGGACCACTGGAAGGTAGTGTGCGAGACTAAATTCCACCGGTCATGTGATGAAAATGTGAAAGTTTAATTTCCAGTCCGACAGCAGATTTCTAAGTGGTTGTTAATGGTTGAA
>ENA-UAKS01000337-UAKS01000337.1-human-gut-metagenome-genome-assembly--contig:-NODE-337-length-20440-cov-7.383812_pt1 | contig 20440 bp, 19 predicted proteins | sample MGYA00243692_ERZ654452 | MGnify/ENA primary metagenome ERZ654452 (study PRJEB26926, sample SAMN06164442) | human gut metagenome | biome: ENVO:00009003; feature: ENVO:2100002; material: ENVO:00002003...
CTTCGTCGGCAGCGTCAGATGTGTATAAGAGACAGTTGCAGAACTCCGCAAGTACGAGGCAGTCAAAGAGGCGCACCCTGACGCGCTGGTCTGCTTTGCTCAGAACGGCTATTTTGAGCTGTACGGCAAGGATGCAGAAAAAGCCGCGCCTCTTCTCGGCACAAAGGTTCTGGAGAAAAAGGTGCGCGGCAAGCCCGCTATGCCGGTCACGGGCTTTCGCGAAAGCGCGTGGGTAGCTGCGTCCCAAAAGCTCTGGCAGTCCGGCGCAGATGTCCTTCTCTCAAAGGACGGCGAAACCTTCAAGGAATTGAAAGGTGCAGACTTTATCCCCGTCGGCGCGACACTTCAAATGGATGGCATCCGCTGTCGGATCGATGCGGTGGACTTCGCCGCCAATGAAGTCAGGCTTACCAATATTGAGGACAAGAACAGACCAATTCGCTTCTCCGAAAACATTTCGTATGTCCGCAGCTTTGTGGAGGATGCCGGAATTGCGATTTATGACGCCATTCCGAAAAAGCCCGCCGTCCGTAAATCCATCCGGGAAAAGCTGAAAGCCTCACAGAAAGCACAGCCGTCCCAGCCGCAGAAAGTGCAGAAATTAAAAGGAAAGGATATGGAACTCTGATATGAAGAACTTTACCGTAGAAGAAACCAATCTGATGTGCTGCTTTAACACCTCCAGCCGGAAGCGGCTGATCGCTGATATGAAAAGCGTTACCTTGAACGATATGGACGGTGAGATCGCAGAGCTGATGTATAAAACCGTCCAGAAGCTCGAAGCGATGACTGACGCCGAGTTTGACGAACTCTATATCATGCCGGACAGCATGATGGATGACTGAAAGGAGGATGCCTATGCCCGTATTGGATGGAGATTTTGAAGCCTTTGTCACCAATCTCGGAAAGTACAACGAGGGTGAGTTGGTCGGTGAATGGGTGAAGTTTCCCACCACCGAGGAAGAAATGCAGAAGGTTTTTGAACGCATCGGGATCGGCTCGAAGGACGAGTTCGGTCAGCCCTATGAGGAATGGTTTATCACCGACTATGAATGCCCGATCTATGGAGTTCAGAAGATGCTTGGCGAGTACGAAAGCCTTGATAAGTTCAACTACCTTGCCACCTTGATTGACGAGCTTTCCCTGAGCGATCAGGAAAAGCTCGTTGCCATTATGGAAGCCGGATGCGATGAAGTCAGAGACATTGATGACCTCATCAATCTGACTTTCAATCTGGATTGCTATGATGTTATGCCCGGTATCAGCGACGAGTCCGATCTTGGCTATTACTACGCTCACGAAATCGGTATTTACTCCGAAAAGGATCTCGGACCGTTGGCAGACTACATCGACTATGAACGCTATGGACGCGACATTGCAATGGATGAGCAGGGACGCTTTACCGACGCCGGTTATGTCCGATGCACCGGTGATAGCTGGGACAGGCAGTTCGACGGTTCTCTGGATGACATTCCCGACGAATACCGGATCAGCGGCTCTGCTGAGTCTCAGGAGCGGGGCGGCAAAATGACCGTTGTAGTGGTCGAACCGGAAAAAGCTCCGCGCATTGCAGATGTCGACTCCGATCTCAAATCGCTGCAAGACATGGTGGGCGGCTATATCGAAGCCATTTACCCCTTTGATGACCCGGTTGCCATTGTCTGCAATGAGGAAGCCAAGCTCGAAGGTCTGCCCCTCAACCGCGCACTCCGCGACGAAGATGGAGACATCTATGACATTGTTGCCGGGACATTTATGATTGTGGGGTTGACGGAAGATAGCTTTGGTTCTCTCTCCGGCGATCTTGCGCTCAAGTATGCGGAGTTCTTCAAACAGCCGGAGATGTTCGCAAAGTTGGGAGATAAAATCGTGGCGATCCCCATGATCAGTGAGGAACAGCATAAGCAGGAAGCTGTGGAACAGAAGGTTTTTGGGATGAATATGGACACCTCCGGTCTGGCAGTTGCTGGTCATATCGGTACTTGGCACACCATTGACCACAAAGAGGTGGACGGTCACAGCTTCTTCCTCATGGAGCATGATACCTACGGAGACGATGCCGCCTGTATCATTGTCGATGAGCGCGGCAAGCTGGTTCTCGATCAGGTCTACAACGGCTTTAATGATGACACGCTGCGTCTTCTCAAGCTCGAAGTCATGGAAGTGCCGGAAATGCCCGATCCTGCGCTGTCCGTGCAGGACATGAGGAATTACGGCTACGCATGGGCTGGTGTTCTTCCTGCCGGTCAGGAGGCGGCTGAACAGGCACTTGAAAAGGGCTGCGAGGTTTATCGGCTCTATTCGGATAACACCGAAGACTTGTGTGTGGATGCCAAGGAGATTGCCGACCATGCTGCAAAGGGCGGGATGCTCGGCATCAGCAAGGAAAGCTGGATGGCGGCACTTGAAAAGGAAAACTATCTCAAGTCGGCTGAGATGGCAATGGAGGATGATTACGGCATGATTGACGGGATCATCAACAACGGTCCGAAGGAAGATAAAGCCCCGGAGCGAAGCGAGAAGTCCTCTATCATGGATCGGCTCAAGTCCGCAAAAGCAGATCATCCTCCAAAGGAATGCCCTCCTAAGCAAAAGCACAAAGGAGAGATAGACCTGTGAGCAAGAGTCAGAAGTGGAAGTTAGAATGGAGCTTCTATCTCGATACAGACGGGCGGCGCAAATACAATGATTTGTGCCGCCGCTGCATCCATTCCTGCAAGCAAAGTTTCAGGGCTGAAATCGTCAGATGTCCATGCTACATTTCCAAACGCAGCAGAGTAGACAGATAAGCCCGTTTTGTGTTGTGAAAAGGGTTGAAAATCAAGGATTTCTCGTCCTATAAACGGCACAGAGAAGTTGCCCTGTATGTTTTCCTATCTAAGTGTTCCCAACCGAAAGTGTAGGAATAAAGGTCGATTTTCTACCTTCCTTTGAAGGCAACAAAGTAGCACAAAGAGCCTCTGTCGATGCCCAGTCGGGTGTCGGCAGAGGCTCTTTTTTTGTGTCTTTTCCTTGAATTTTACCGTAAAATCATTCGTTAATCCATAGTGACACCATTAGCGTTTCTGTATCACTGTGGTTCTAATCCATATAATATTCATGAGCGATTTAGAAAAGGAACAGGTAAACGCCCATGATTGATAAACGAATAGGAAAGCGCGTTAAGCAAGCCCGTGAGCGTCTTGGTATTACACAAGAGGATCTTGCAGAAAAGACCGGCTTAACCACAAATTATATTTCCACCGTCGAGAGAGGGATGTCATTTCCGCGTTGCGAGAAGCTGATTATTTTGCTCAATGGCTTGGAGACATCCGCTGATTCAATTTTCTGCGATGTCTTAGAGCATAGCGGAGAGGCAAAAGCCTCAGAACTCTCAAAGAAAATTGCTGATCTTCCTCCCGAAGCGCAAAAGCGCATTTTGCAAATGGTTGAGTTGATGATCCAGCAAGAGAAGGATAACATGAAGTAAGCTCATTGAAGGCTGCGTGATTTTTCACGCAGTTTTTCTTTTGCCGACAAATTTCTACAAATTTCTTGATTTTCTATGCTATAATCTATGTATAAGCGATTTAGAAACACACGCTAATACATATAAGGAGATCAAGAATATGAAAAGTTGTGCCTTCACCGGACACCGACCTCAAAATTTACCCTTTGGCTTTCGTGAGGATGATGAACGCTGCACTACGCTCAAAAAAATCCTAAAAGAACAAATTGTTTCTCTGATTACAGATGAAAGTGTCACTCACTTTATCTCCGGCATGGCTCTCGGCGTTGATATGTATGCCACCGAGATAGTGCTGGAACTGAAGAAGACTTATCCTGACATTACGCTTGAGAGTGCTATACCGTGCGAAACACAGGCAGCTAAGTGGAATGCAGCAATGCGCGAAAGGTACTATGGCATTGCTGCTCAATGTGATAAAGAAACGCTTCTTCAAACGCACTATACTCCTGACTGCATGGACAAGCGCAATCGGTACATGGTAGATCATGCTGATTACATCATTGCAGTATGGGACGGCAAGCCCAGCGGTACAGGTAAGACAGTTATGTACGCCCAAAGCAAGGGGAAGGTAATCATCAAAGTCAATCCGGCAACACTCACAGTTGACCGGTTGTAAACGCCCAAAAAAACGCCTCCGCAATTCAATCCTTGCTTAAATCGCAAAAATCTTTTCTAAAATACAAACGCAGTACACGATTCCGCGATTGTGGAATCCGTGTACTGCGTTCATTTTTTTTGTGCAGCTTTTCACGGCTCAAGAAGAAGTCACTCTGTTTCGGAAAGTCGAATAGTGCCTCCTATGAACAGCACATCGAGTCAATGAATTTGAATCGCTGGAAACGGTTATTCGTTTCTGCTACACTGTAAAAGCAGAGTCAGAACTGAATAAGATTACAGTAGATCGTTCAGTAAATTCATACACTTGACCTTCTGTTGGAGGTTTGCACTTCCGTAGACATTCAGTGTGAAGGACACATTCTTATGACCGAGGATTTCAGAGAGCGACTTAATATCAAACTCCGGTATCTCAATCGCCCTGACTGCGAATGTGTGTCGGATCTCATGGAACTTCACCTTCTCCAATCCATTCCGTTTCAGGAAACGGGTGAAGAACTGTCGATAAGTACGAGGCTCTGTCGGCTTTGTTTTGCCGGTCAAGAAGTAGTGGTTAGGGTTATCCGTGTAGAACTTCTTGATAATGTTCATCAGGAGAGACGGAACAGGGATCGTCCTTGCAGAAGTTTTTGTTTTGGGCGGTCCGATGTGAAGATAGGACTCGCCCTTCTTTTTGTCATAGATGCGCTGGACAGTCTTATTGATGCTGATGGTCTTATCCGTCAACGAGATGTCCTTCATCTGCAATCCGCAGAGTTCTCCAATGCGTACTCCGGTAAAAAGTGCAATTTGAATGCCAGCGGTCTTCCTGTTCAAGTTCATGTAGATACACTGAATCAGAGCTTGCTCTTGATCTTTTGAGAGAGAAACTACCTTCTTAATGCCAAGTTCTTTCGGGTACTCGATGAGATCCCAGTTCAGCAGCGGAATCGCCCTTTCTTTGTACGCAAACTCCATTGAAAGTCTGAGAACGAGGATCACATCCCGGATGGTCTTTACCGTTAGCCCTCCGGTATTGTCCAACCTACCGGCATCATGGAGATACGAAATGTAGCTCTGGATGTCCGTTTCGGTGATGCTGCCGATCTTACGCTTGCCGAAGTATGGAATGAGATGATTTTCAGCGATCAGCGTAAAGCTGGCATGGGTTGACGGCGTGATCATTGGCTGCTTTTGATTTAGCCAAGTGTTCACAAGCGTCTTGAATTGTGTATTGTTAGTCATATTGACCACCTCCACGAACATTATCCGTTGGAGGGATAATCAGGGCAGTATATTCCTCAAGTAACGGTCTTGAAAAGCGTCCGAAACTCCGGTTTCCGGGCTTTGATGAGCCGTGGAAGGTGTTCAAGGCAGAAGAACTTTTTCAGAATGTTACTGACAAGAATCACCCGGACGAAACTGTGCTGACGATCATTCAAGGAAAAGGTACACTTCCAAGAGAGCAAGCTGGTCGTAATATCCACTATGATGATGCGTCTTTATCTAACTATAAGAAGGTTGAACAAGGAGACTTTATTATTCATCTGCGCTCTTTTGAAGGTGGTCTGGAAATGGCAAATGAAGCTGGAATAGTCAGTCCAGCATACACCATCTTACGCTGCAAGCGTCCCCATTCAAGCCTATTCTATGACGCATACTTTCATACAGATGAGTTTATCAACCACAATCTTTCAAAGTCTGTTGAAGGCATCAGAGACGGACGGCAGATAAGCTACGAAGCATTTAAGTGGCTCGGAATACCATATTGTGAGCCAACTGAGCAAGAGAAGATTTCCAACCTATTTGCTGCGCTCAATGAAAGAATCGCAAAGCAGCGTGATTTGGTTGAGTCCCTCAAGAAGTATAAAAGAGGTGTCGTGAAGGCAATATTATCCAAGCGAATACGCTTTGCTGACGATAGGGGAAATTATTATCCTGAATGGTCAGAATGCACACTTCAAGAGGTAGTTGACTTTCTTGATGGACAGCGCAAACCTCTTGAAAGTGCTGATCGAGCCAAACGGCAAGGAAAGTACCCTTACTATGGTGCATCGGGGATCATCGACTATATTGATGACTACATTTTTGACGAGCCGCTGCTCCTTCTCGGAGAAGATGGGGCAAATATCATTAACCGTAGTTCTCCATTGTGTTTTATTGCAACGGGCAAGTATTGGGTGAATAATCATGCTCATGTAATGCGTCCTCGCAAGGGACAGAACATCAAGTTTATATGCGAATTACTCGAAAGTCTTGACTATACACGCTACAATACCGGAACAGCACAGCCAAAGTTAAATCAAGAGAAGTGCCGACAAATTGCTCTTCACCTTCCGACATACGAAGAGCAGTGCCATATTGCCGAATTTCTTTCTCTTGTTGAGCAAAAGAGTATTCATGCGCAAACAGAACTTGATAGTTTGCTCCGAACGAAAAATGCCTTAATGCAGCAACTCTTTATATGAATAGCTGTTGCATCAGTGATGTGCGAAGAGAAAACAAGGCTTTCAAGGAGATTTCCTCATTACATAATTTTTGATCGAAGGCTTTCAACATTCCACAGATTTTTCGCTGTTCCTCCATTTCTGGTATAACAATATTGAAGTCTGCTATTTGTTGGAAATTCAGACCTTCACGACTACCTCCGTTCTGGCAATCCATAACTTGTTGCTGGATGCGATCCGACAAGATCTGTTGCAAAAGGAACTCCGGCAGCAATCTTTCTTTGCTTTCTTGAGAAAGGCGTATTATGCACACATGCTGGTTCACATTCGCACGATCATTAGATGTATAAATGCAGCTACGACCTATTGACGCACCGGTAATATTCAAAAGTACATCACCAAAACGCACTTCCGATGATTGCATGGTACTATTTGTTGCTTCGTCGATGAACGAAACCTCGCTTATGTCCAGCGTTCCCCATAGCACATTTTGACTTCGCAAGAACATTATGCCTTGATTGGCATATACAGAAGACCCACCTTTCGGAGTCTTACCACTACCAATTTTAGAGCAGCACGCCCCTAATTTGCACTTGCTCCATGTTCCTTGGCTTTTCCAATTATCCGTCACGAAATAGGCTCGAAGCAATCCTCTTTTATACTTCTGATCAAGCAAGCAGAATGGAGCTATATGACCGACAAAATCCCTTGCAGTAGCGGAATATCTCTGCTACCGCAAGGGATTCTACTTTGAGTTGAAGTGCAGATCAGCCTATAAAATAGACCTCAAGTAACGGTCTTGAGAAGCGTCCGAAACTCCGGTTTCCGGGCTTTGATGAGCCGTACAGAACTACTCCATTAGGAGAAATAGCGTCTCTGGTGAATCGCACCGATCCGAAATCTAAAGCGCCTATTATGATGCTTAGTGCTGGAAATGGCTTTATTATGCAGTCCGAAAAGTATTCCAGAGACAATGCAGGACAGAGCCTCAAAAAATACATTCTCTTGAAACAAGGAGAATTGGCGTATAATCACGGCGCATCTAAGGCTAAACAGTTTGGTTGTTGTTATGAGCTGACTGAGCCAGAAGCACGAATCCCCTATGTGTATCATTGTTTCAAGATCAATGATCACGAATATACACCGTTTATTGCGATGGCACTCAATAACGCAAAAATGGATAAGCAACTAAAACGGCTCGTATCGTCAAGCGTTCGTATGGATGGGCTGCTCAATATCTCCTTTGAAGATTATATGAGCGTGACACTTCATCTCCCTTCGTCCACTGAACAGAAGCACATAGCCGACTTTCTCAAAAAAATAGATGAACGCATCGCTGCACAAGAAAAACTCCTTGCATCCCTCAAGAAGTATAAAAGAGGACTCGTTAAGGCGTTAATTTCTGGTACAGTGGCTTTTGCAGGCAGTGAAAATAAACGCTGGGAAACCGTAAGATTGGCAGAGATTTTTACGATTTCTGCCGGGGGCGATATTGACCGACAAAATAGTTCACCCACATATTCAACAAGTTATCCATATCCAGTGTATGCAAACGCCTTGACTAATAATGGTTTATATGGCTATGCAAACTACTTCAAAGTAGAAGGTGATTCTATTACTGTATCTGGAAGAGGCGAAGTTGGTCATGCGATAGCTCGTCACTGCAAGTATGTTCCGATTGTCCGTCTTCTTTCGTTAGTCCCTAAATACGAAGATGATGTGGATTTCTTTGCTTACATGATCAATGCCACTTCCATTTATATTGAATCGACGGGTGTTCCTCAGTTAACAAGTCCTCAACTCGGTGCAGTGAAAGTATTTCGCCCCCCCATTTTGGAGCAGAAGAGGATTTCTTCATTGCTGCTGAAAATAGATGCAAAGATAGAGAACGAAGAACGCCTAACATTTTATCTGGAAAAAATCCGGTCATCCATGCTGCAACAGCTCTTTATATAAAAAGCTGTTGCTGTAAACCTGCTCTCGCCTTGCAACACCTATCGAGAACAGCTTGTTGTGATGCAATGTACTTATCTATGCTGTTCATTACCCCAACAAACTGCTCTTGCCTTATTTGATGAGGTACGGGGACAACGAAGTTTCTAATGCGTTCGAGAGCCAGCTTAGGCTGTCCGTTTTTAGTCTTTGAGGCTTCAATCTGTGACTGAATTAGATCAGACGAAAGTACATGGTAAAGGTATTCGGGATTGATCCCTCTAAAGTTTGTAAAACGATCACAGTTTTCAGTCAAGTTTACTCCATCCAAGTCAGGAGTGATGATATTCAACTTTCCAAGAGTGCCAGCAACAGAAATAATGATGTCACCATTTCTGACTTTATATCGAGTAATTTGCTTTTCGGTGTGGCTTGTGATGAACTGCAAAGTGTCTGAACTTACATATTTTTCACCCATATCCGATACTGTTATATACCGGTACTCAGTAGGACGGGGAGAGAATGTTTCGCCTTTGGGAATGCGTTTTCCACTCAGTACATCACATACTTCATCTATTCTATGACTTACTGCATCATGCAAAAGTGAGTGGCTGCCTTTTTCGGAAAATACAGTTCTTAATAATCCTCTTTTATACTTCTTGAGGTTATCTACGAGGGACTGTTGCGCCTCGATGCGACGCTCCAAAGTAATGAGGAAGTCAGCAATTTTTCTTTGCTCTTCGGTGTTTTCCGGCAGATAATGTTTTGTGTCAAAGAACTCATCGGTAGGCACATTCAGCAGACCATGATTTCTTGCTCCTTCGGCAGAGATCATGTATATTTCCCGATACCATTTCAGAGAATCGAAATAAGCCTTGATGAAGTCACTATCATGCTTTTTGAGCGCAAAACAGATATAAAGTGTCGATAAAGCACCCATTGGGTAACGATCTAAACGCTTGATAGAGCCGAAGTCATACCCTACGGAATAGCTCTTGTTGTACGCGAACTCGCCATTCTTGAGCAGGTAGTACCCACTCATGTCTTTACTTGCAACCGTCTTGTTGAAATAGCTAACCTGATCGACAAGACCATCTTTAGAGGAAATGGTTAGAGGAAGATCAGTTTCGTTTTTGCTGTTCTTTCGTGTTACTCGGTCTGCGAAGTCGGATAACCTCTCGACTCTCCACGGCTCATAAAAACCCGGAAACCGGAGTTTCGGACGCTTTTCAAGACCGTTACTTGAGGATACATTTGCCATAATTATTTGCCCTCCACATCAAAGGGAAAATCAAGTCCCAGCTCATCGAAAAACGGTTTCAGTTGTGCGTCGATGTCTTTGATCTCAGCCTGAATATTGCGGATTTCTGCTGCAACAGCATTGAGGTCAATTTCCTCTTCCGGCTCAAAGGTATCAACATAGCGAGGAATGTTCAGATTGAATCCGTTTTCTTCAATCTCCTGCATTGTGGCAACATGGGCGTACTTATCGACATCCACACGATGCTCGTAGGTTTCGACGATCTTATCAATGTCGCACTCACGGAGGATATTCTGATTCTTTCCGGCTTCAAAGTCGTTGGACGCATCAATGAAGAGAATGTTATCAGAGTTGCCGTTGCGCTCTCTCTTGAGGACAAGAACACATACCGGAATGCCCGTGCCAAAGAAGAGGTTTGCAGGAAGACCGATAACAGCGTCCAGCACATTCAACTTTTGGATCAGGTGCTTACGGATCACTTCTTCGGCTGCGCCACGGAACAGAACACCGTGAGGCAGCAGGACAACAGCTCGTCCGTCTTCGTCCATGTGGTAAACCATGTGCTGCACAAAAGCAAAGTCAGCCTTGCTCTTAGGCGCAAGTTTGCCGTATTCATTGAAACGCTCGTCCTCCATGAAGTGCATATCAGCAGACCAATTTGCAGAATACGGAGGATTTGCAACCTGAACACGGAACTTCATGTCTCCGAAGTAGTCATGCTCAAGCGTATCGCCATTGTAGATATTGAAGTTGCGATACGGGATGCCGCGAAGGATCATGTTCATTCGGGCAAGGTTATAAGTAGTCGAGGTCAATTCCTGACCGTAGTAGTTACGCACATTTGCATAGTTTTTGAGACGAAGCAGCAGAGAGCCGGAACCGCAAGTCGGATCGGCTGCGTCCTTAACATCGGTCAAGCCAAGACAAGCAAGGCGGCACAGCAGCTCGGCAGGACCCGAAGGCGTATAGAACTCACCGGCTTTCTTACCGGCTGTGGCAGCGAACTGACCAATCAGATACTCGTAGGCATTACCCAACACATCAATCTTCGTGTCATCCACGCTGAAATTGATCTCGTCCAGCGAAGCAATGATTTTCGCCATGACAGCACTTCTATCTTTAACGGTATGCCCCAGCTTCGTAGAATCAAGCTGCATATCGGAGAACAATCCGTCAAAGTCTTCCTGCGAATCGTTGCCGATAGTGGATTCCATCAGAGCGTTGATTGCTTTCTGCAAGAACTCAATGTCGAAGGAACGGTTCTCAACCATCTTGACCATCTTGCGGAACAAATACTCAGGTTCGATGATGTAGCCGAGGTCACGCAGAGCTTCTTCTACGATAGCAGCCTTGTATTCTTCGTCATTCCAAGCAGCCTCGTAACTGATATTATCGTCTTTGAGAAGATTAACCATGTACTTCTCGGTCTTATCGGAGAGGTAGTAATAGAAGATCATGCCCAAGATATAGTTCTTGAACTCGTATGCCTCCATGTTACCTCTCAGGGCATTTGCCATCGCCCATAGTTTGTTGCAAAGCTCTTTCTGGTGAGCCTGAATAGAATTATCCATTGTTCTCTCTCCTTATTGGTATTTCTCGGTGTGCTGCCGGATAAATTCGACGATCCGGTTGACCAAAGACCTCTTCTTGAGCAGCGGCATGGGCTTCTCAATACGGTCACGGATGTTTCCTGCATCCATTGTGCCGGAGAACTCATACTCAGAAATGATGTCCGTCAGCATGGAGGAATCAATATCCTCAGTCTTTGCGAAAGCAACGATTTCTTCTCGTTTCGCTTCATTTTCAAAGTCGTTGTATGCAGCATCAATCTCGTCCGCACTTTCAAGTCCAACAACGACACGATCCAAGAACGCTTGAAGAATTTCAACCTTGCGAAGCAACTGCGGATTATCCGTTCTGCTCAATTCTTCCTTGATGTGCTTGATGTCGTAGTCCTTCTGCTTCTTGTCATCAAAATGGATGTTGCGGATCAAGTTCATGATGTAGGCAACATTGATACGGTCACTCTCCATGATCTCAATGCAGAAGTCCACATCATTCAGGACAGATACGACTTCTCGATCAGTTTTTTGCCGGGAGTAAAGCATCAGATACTTGCTCTTGTAGTCCTGATACTCCTGCTCGGACATGATGAGCGCATCCTGATCAAAGCTGAACTCAATGAATGTCTGCAAGGATTGGAGGTATTTTGTCAGCTCACGGAAAGTGATGACAAACTTCTTTTGGTCATCTTCGCTCTGCATGGTATCGACGGACTCAGGGTAGAGTGCCACTTCCTTGAGCTTCATAACCATTTCATTGAACTTCTCAACAAAATACTGATAGCCCGGAACGACAATGCCGGAGGTGTCCTGGCTCTTGGAGAAGAGCGTCAGCGCATCATCTGTCCGTTTCTTGAGGTTGCGGTAGCAGATGATGATACCAAACGGTTTGGTTTCTTTCTCAACACGGTTCGTGCGAGAATAGGCTTGCAGCAGATCATGGTACTTCAAATCCTTGTCCACATACAGCACAGAGAGCTGCTTGCTGTCAAAACCGGTCAGGAACATATTTACGACAATGAGAATGTCCAGAGACTTCGTTTTCTTGCCTTTGACACGATCTGAAATATCCTTGTGATACGCGGAGAAGGTGTCGGTAGAGAAATTCGTGCCGTACATCTCGTTATAGTCCTTGATGATACGCTCCAAGGCATCTCGGCTATGCTCGTCCTTGCCCTCGGCATCTTCGTTCTGCCCATAGGAGAAGATACCGCTAATGTTCAGATCATGTTTGATCTTCTTGAAGATGTCGTAATATTTGACAAGAGCTTCAATGGAGGAAACAGCAAAGATAGCCGTGTACTGACCATTTCTTGTTTTGGCTTTGTGGTTCTGGACGATGTGGTTTGCAATGAGGGACATTCTCTCATCCGACATATAGAGTTCGCCAACATCAATCGCGTCAGCCAATGTCGGATCGTCCCAGTCAAAATCGCCTTCCATCGTCTTTATGTACTCAATATGGAAACCGAGGACATTGTTATCGAAGATAGCATCCTTGATCAGATAGTTATGCAAACATTCCCCAAACAGCATTTCGGTGGTCTGTGTGATCTTGCCCTCCGTCTTTCCGTTCACTTCAAAACGGGGCGTACCGGTAAAGCCAAAGAACTGCGCTTTCTTGAAATGCCGAACAATATCCTTGTGCATATCTCCGAACTGGCTGCGGTGGCATTCGTCAATGATGAAGACAACCTTTTCGTCACGGTATGCGTCCATTACCTTTTCGTATTGAGGACGCTTAACGGCATTTGCCATCTTCTGCATCGTCGTGACAATGAGCTGCCGGTTCTTATCCTTCATTTGCCGCACAAGAATGTCCGTGCGATCTGTGACATCCACAGAGCCAGCCTCAAACTTGTTGAACTCTTCGGTGGTCTGAGAGTCCAAGTCCTTACGGTCAACAAGGAAGATAACCTTCTTGATGTTCGGATTGGCTGCGAGGATTTGAGCTGTCTTAAAGGATGTCAGCGTCTTTCCTGCACCGGTGGTATGCCAGATATAGGCGTTGCGATTTGTGAGCGTAGCCTGCCTTATAAGGGCTTCTACGGCATACACCTGATAGGGGCGCATAACCATCAGAATCTTATCCGTATCGTTCAGAATGGTATAGCGTGTCAGCATCTTGATGATGTGATCCCTTGCCAGAAAAGAGATTGAGAAGTCCTTCAGGTTGGTAATACGGATGTTGTTGAAATCCGTCCAGAAGAAGGCGAGGCTATACATCAATTCCCTGTCGGAGTTGGCAAAATATTTGGTATCAACGCCGTTTGAGACAATGAAAAGCTGAATGAAGTGATATAGTCCGTTATAGGAGTGCTTCTTATAGCGCATGACCTGATTGACCGCCTCTCGAATGTCAATACCTCTGCGCTTTAGCTCGACCTGAATCAACGGCAAGCCATTCACAAGAATCGTCACATCATAGCGGTTGACATACTTTCCTACAACCGTTGTCTGATGTGTAACTTGGAAGATATTCTTGGTGTGATCCTGATCGAAGAAAGACAGGTAAACCTTCGTCCCGTCCTCACGCTCAAGGACAAACTTGTCTCTCAGAATTTTTGCGCTCTGGAACACGGACTTTCCAAGCATGAGGTTAAAGATACGCTCCCACTCTTTATCGGTGATAGGCGTATCAAGTTTGGGTGCATTGAAGGCTTCAAACTGAACTTTGAAGTTCTCCACCAATGCGTCATAATCAGGAATATCGACTGTGCTGTATTCCTGCTTGTTTAGCTGCTCTATGAATTGCTGCTCAAGAGCCGCTTCGCTTTGGTATGCCATATCTTCATCTCCAATACTTGAGGATCATTTTTTGTTGCCAACCGATCCTCATTTTATTTTATCACGGCTACTGTCCGATATAACGGACTCATTTTCGTCTTATTTCCAATGTCACATCGCCATTATCCGCAATGGACATTTGCATCGTTTTCAAATACTTGTCCACAAACTGTTTCTGTTCCGAAGAACTCATTTCAATTCGAGTCGCTTTTAACGCCTCTGTGAACATCTCGTAGATATTCAGCCGCACCGCCTGGTCTATGTAATGATACATCTCTTTGAACAGTGCGCCGATCTTAATATCCTCTGCATTGCCGGAGTAGAAGTCATCAATGTAGCAATAGAATATACCGGCATTGACAAGTGCGTTCTTCAAATCCGGTCCGCAGTTTTCGCGCTCTATCATGACAAGGAATCGAGCCTCCGGTAAAGAAGAAATCAGTCCCCAATAGTCGGAGTCGCTGGACACCAAAATAAAGGAATCCACATTGTTTTTGTAATGCTCCTGACAAGTTCGGGCAATCAGCATCACATCGACCAGAGACTTGTTCTGCTTTACCCGTTCGGTCATCATGTGTTCGACCGGGATGTGGGTAAAACTATCCAGAATACGCCAAGCAGATGCACTATGCACATCATCAAACAGGATGATGGATGCTATCTTCTGTGTGTACTGATAGTCAAGATTCTTGAGCGTAGCGCAGAGCTTGTACGGATCAGAGTTTTCACAATCTACCACTACGACAACCTTTTCGCTGCTACCAATAAACTCGTAGATGCTTCCTTTAATGTAACTTCCAGCATCAGAAACTTTACTGTACTCTGTAAAGTAGTCACCGTTCATTTGATAAAGCAGCGTCACGAATTTTTTATCGTTATAGAGCAGATTACCGACATCCTCCGGTTCCCAGTTTATATACATCTGGTAAGGATAAAAGAGCAAGTGAGCGTAATAAATATCTGCTGCTGCTTTTGTCCCTTCCTCTTTCAAGCCATCTGGCATGAGAAAGAGGTTTTTTACATACAGCCAATTCAGCCAAAGAGGAAATAGCTTCTTGCAATTATTGATCCGATCAGAAATCAGCTTGTTTATCTCAACGATATGCTGATTTAGCTTCGTGCTGGACTTCTTTATAAAACTAATGCCATCCGCATTTAGTTGTTGAAGGCTATCCTGCGGCACATATTCCGGCATACTGCTGATTGAGAGATAACTAAACTTCATGCGCTCGTTGATATGCTTGAAGTTTCTTTCAATCGCTGTCCTGATGATACACAAATGACGGATTATCCGTGCCGTTTTGTCTGCATCAAGTTTTTCGTATATCTCTATTTTGGGTGCTTCATGCTCATTATCAAAAATTCGTTTCGGAACACCAATCAAATATGCAACCTTAGAAATAATTTCATAGGTGCTGTCTTTGTAGGTGACTCGATCATCTGTGGGAAACGCCTCCGCTTCAACGAGGGCATTTTTCTCAATCACAGCATTCTCAAGGACATCCATATATGCTCCTTTCGCTGAGGTATTTTTCTCTACCTATAACAAAATAGCCGCACGAAAACTCGGACCTACTTCTTGCCCGTTCGCACAGCTTCACATATATCTCCAATGTCACAATTCAAATAGTCGCAAATGCGCAGCAGAACAGAGAGAGCTACATCCTCGTTCTTATTGAGCTTACTCATCGTGCCGGGAGACAGCTCTATATCCTTGCGTAAAGTTGATTTTGGGATCTCTCTTTCAATGAGCATTACCCATAATTTCTTATAGCTTATCTTCATAAAAGCACCTCTCTCAAACGCTTATAGTGAGACTCATTATATTATACACCAAACGCTTCAAATTTTCAATACGATGCTCCAAAAATTCAAAATATATTTCAAGTTCATGGAGCGCATTACGAAGAAGAAAGCCTGAGCCGATTTATTCATACGGCTCAGGCTTTGGTGGTTATTCCAACTCGCTACTTTTGGCTTTTTCATGCTCCTGTGAAAGCGTTGGACTGAGGAAATCATCGACATTTGCCTTCATGGTATCAATCACTTTAGCCTCTTTTTTGAGCCTTGCTCGTTCGTCGTAGAGACGCTGCTGCTCTTCCAAAAGGCGTTGCTGCTCGGCTTGCAGAGACTTCATACTTGGAAGTTTTTCACCATCTTGCATAGCAAGCAATGTACTCTTTGCTGCTTCAAAAACGACAAGCTCTGCCTCGTGCGCAGCTCGAAAACTCTGCTTGTTCTTCGTCTTTGAGTAGGCATCATAGACCGGCTTGAGCTTTTGATAGGTTGAGATATTCTTGATAAGCGGCTGCACCTTTCGGAGCTGCGCTTCAACGACTTTCAAGTCAGCGCCGGTACGCTCATAAGAACTATGGATGTCTTCGACTTTCTTTTCAAGATCGGCATATTGAAGTAGCTCGTTCTCAGTGAGGTAATTGAGCGTTCTGGCGGCTTCTTTGAGGATCTTAATCTTCATAGAATGCTCAAAGCCCTTGCTGTCGATCTGCTTAATTCTGTTTTGAATATCGCTGATGAGAGAGATGTTCTTCCTACCGTTCTGCATCTGCCGTCTGCGGGCATTGCGTCCTTGAATGCGTTCCTTGATCCGGTCCTCGGTGTAGTTATCTCCGATGGTTTTTGCACGGGTGAAACGCTCTTGCCCTTCGGCACGGAAGGAGATGTATTTGCCGGTTTTGATTTCATATCCGGTGTCCTGCATCAGCTTCAAAAACTCATCGTAGTCCTTTGCTGTGACCACGCAGCGATCAATGGTCTGCTTGAGTTTTTGCTTCCAACTTGTACCGCGTTTGGCTTCGGTGTATTCCTTGTAGTCCATGCCTTTTCCCTGAGAGGGAGGAATAACTGACAGCCCGTGTTCAGCACATATCTCATCACTGAGATGCCGCATCTCACGATAGGTTTTCTTATTGCTTCGGTACGCATGGAAGTCAACATAGTTGACAGCGTTAAAGATAATATGATTGTGGCAATGCCCCTTGTCGATGTGCGTTGCAATCACATACTCGTACTTTCCCTTGAGCCATTCGTCGGCAAACTGCTTACCGATTTCATGCGCTTGTTCCGGCGTGACTTCATCAACCGCAAAGGATTGGATCAGATGTCGGGCGATCACCTTCGGTATCTGCATTCCTTGTTGAGCAGCAAGATTTCTTGTCCACTCAAATTCCTTCGCTGCGGCATCGCTGGCAGCGCAACCATAGGAAGAGACATAGAGCTGGTCATCTGTTTTCTGCGGATCAAGAATGTATGCGAGAGCCTTGTTCACAGTTCCTCGGATTGGCTTGATTTTAGTAATCGCCATATCTCAGCCTGCCTTTCTTTCAGCTCTGCAACATCGTCCTCATAGAAGTGTCCTGTGGAGTTGATTCGGCGGCAAATGTGGTTGATATTTGCCGCTGCGCGAGATACTGCTGCGGCAAGTTTCTTCTGCTGCGTGTAGTCCACTTTGATGATGTAACCGTCAATCGCCATCTTGCGAAGATACGCTCCCATGTTGTTTGTACCAAGCTGTTTCATCTTTCCTTTGATAATCCGTTTCTCGTCATCTGAAACAAAGAAGAGTATCTGATTTGGTCGTGTTCTGTTTGCCATAAGCGGTTTGTCCTTTCATAAAGATAGAGGGTTTGGGAGACATCCCAACAAGCATTTTCTGGATTAAGGGGAGGGTTTCCTTAATCCAAAATCGCCGTGTGTATATACACCGGCTGTGCTTGCTATTCTCTAAAATCGTAATCTTAGTTGGAAGTCCCCCGTAAAATACCCCTTCGTAATACAACGGACATATTCCGCGTTTTTGTCTCACGCATAAAAGAAAAAGACGCTCGAAAGCGTCTTTTTAGTATTGTTCAAGCGATGAGAACGCATCACTCTCAATGGTCAGAATGTCATCCATCGGAATCTTTGTGCCGTCCTGCATGGTAATCAGCCGTTCAAAATCATCCAGCTTTTTCACGATGCCTGTTGCTTCAAGATAAGCACCACCGGCTTTTCTCTCATCTGCTTTGAAATATGTGACTGCTACCTCCGGCTCATCTTCAAGGTGCTCCACAAGAAACTGAAACTTCAAATTTAGGCTATGGAGTTCTTCATCATCCAACTCAATCTTTGTGTCGGTCAGACGCCCGGTTTCTTTGATAGCAGCATCATAACCAGTGAGAGCTGCGAACGGAGAAAACTGAGCTGCACGATCTGACATCGGCATCTGCGGTCTGGTTGCAGAGACATGGTGAGGCATATTAAGAATATCTCCATATTTTTGCTCAGAGTAATTCATGCCGCACCACCTTTCTTTTAGATCCTGTTGTATATCTCAAGTGTTTTATTACGAAGCTGCTGTAAGTGTTGGTGTAACTCCCATGTTTGATTTTCGTCTTCACTCAATCGTTTAGCAATCTCTTGGAATTTGCGTTCACGCGCGTAGTCATCGGATATGTAAACATAGTCAATAAAGCATTGGTGACACCAATAATTTCGGATTTCTCGAATTTTCTCCAACAACATATAGTCCCGTTTAGTAAGATCGGGGTGTCCATCGCTATAATCTAATTCCTTTACTTTTTTTATCATTGACCCCAGATTTACTTTTTCAAGAGCATCAAGGTTTTTGTCAAAATCACCCTTGCACATTCCGGCATAAATCAACTTCAAGTCATGCTCAATACACTGAACTTGCATTATCAACTCACTGTGAATCAGTTTGAATTTGTCTCGTGTCATATCTATTCTCCTTACGCCTTATGCCCACCAATCTGCTCATTGCGGTCCTTTGCGGTTGCGCCTTCCTCCAAGTTCATGCCTTTGAGTATGGCGTTCTTTCCATACTTCTTCTTAATGATGAGCATTGCCTGTTGCATTTTCTTTTCCCGATCCAGCTCTGCTTTTTCGCGCTTTCGTTGTGCTTCTAAGGCAGTGAAATCTGTGAAGAGATCAAGCTGCTCATAGCCTCCGTTTTTCACTGGCGCGTCTGCTTCTGGAACAACATGATTTGCTGTGATATTCAGCCGACGCACAAGAAGATTCTTGTCCACGATCCTATCAAAGAGTTCTGCCGTAGCACACATTATTTTCTTCGTAGATGATGTGTGACCGTCAAGATTGATTGAGCCGTGCGCCTGTTTTGGTATCTGCCGTCCGTAATGGTCTTTTACAACTGTCCCGTGATATTTTCGGCTTCGTTCGGGATCGGTGAGGTTTTCTATATCGTAGCCAACTGTGATGACGATTTGATCTGTCACAAGTCCTTTGTCCACCAAGTCCAGCACGAGAAGATCAGCCATCTCACGGAGGACGAGCTTTGCCTTTTCAGCCTCATAGGGGCAATGCAGGACTTGTCCTGAGCCTAAGCTGTTGGTGCTGGGCTTGTAGGCTTTGATTGCTTCAACCGTGCAAGGCTCCCAGCCCCACGCATGGTCGATCAGCAGTTCTGCGTTCTTGCCGAAAAGTTTGTAAAGCAAGTCCTCATTTTTCACCGAGCATCGGGCAACATCGCCCATCGTAAACATTCCGTTTTCTTCGAGCTTCTTTGCATAGCCTCTACCGACTCTCCAAAAGTCTGTGAGCGGCTGGTGCGTCCAAAGCTCACGGCGAAACTTCATCTCATCCAACTCTGCAATGCGAACACCGTTTTTATCTGCCGGAATGTGCTTTGCCACAATATCCATCGCAACTTTGCTGAGAAAAAGGTTTGTTCCAATCCCGGCGGTTGCGGTGATACCGGTTGTCTCAAGCACATCCAAGATCATCTTCATCGCAAGGTCATGTGGCGTGAGATGATAGGTGTTCAGATAATCCGTCACATCCATAAACACCTCGTCGATGGAGTAAACCACAATGTCTTCCGGCGCAACATACTTCATGTAGACCTCATATATCTGCGTACTGATCTCCATGTACCGAGCCATTTGCGGCGGTGCGATGATGAAGTCAATCGCAAGCTCAGGATTAGCTTGCAGCTCAGAAAAGAAATGCGATGATCCTTCGAGCTTTCGTTTCGGTGCATCGTGCTGTCTTCCTGCGTTCGCTTCTTTGACACGCTGCTTCACCTCAAACAATCTGCCGCGTCCTGAGATGCCATAACTCTTGAGGGATGGGGTAACAGCAAGGCAAATGGTTTTGTCAGTCCGGCTTTCGTCCGCGACAACAAGGTTTGTGTCCAGAGGATCTAAGCCTCTATCACGGCATTCGACGGAGGCATAGAAGCTTTTGAGGTCGATGGCAATATAGGTGCGTTGTTTCAACTCCTGTGCCTCCTTTTTATCACTGCATCAGTTCGCCAAACTGGAATTTATAGTCCTCTCAAAACCAATTTGCTTTTTCTTCTCGAAATACG
>ENA-UAKS01000361-UAKS01000361.1-human-gut-metagenome-genome-assembly--contig:-NODE-361-length-19753-cov-7.933597_pt1 | contig 19753 bp, 25 predicted proteins | sample MGYA00243692_ERZ654452 | MGnify/ENA primary metagenome ERZ654452 (study PRJEB26926, sample SAMN06164442) | human gut metagenome | biome: ENVO:00009003; feature: ENVO:2100002; material: ENVO:00002003...
AGATCGCTCAGTGTCTCGTGGGCTCGGAGATGTGTATAAGAGACAGGTATAGCCCGACGCGCGAAGCGTGCCTATCGCTGATGATTCATTTGCTATCGTATTGCTTATGGTCACTGCAAAAATGAATGCGATTATCACGATAAGAATGTCTAAAAGCACTCCTCCCATGGCCTTGTCTGAGCCCATATCGTCCGTGGCAAAATTTATTGCCGGATTTGAGTAGCGTGGTGTGTAGTCCTCCACCTCATTGCCCGCTGCCATAACCTGTGACACCATCGCCTCCAGAAAGTCATCTGATTTTTCCTTCTGCTCTATGTCGTCAGCCGGCTCATCCTCGTATTTCCATGCATATGTATAGTGAATGCTCTTGTTAAGGCGCTCAAAGCCCTCCTTTGTCACCATTGCCACGTCAAACTTTATCGCATCAAACATCATATCGGTCTTCTTTTCATGCAGTGTGGAGTAATTGACATACGCGATAAGGCCCGATACCTTGAATTCTTTTCCGCTGACCTTTATTGTGTCACCGACCTTCATCCCCACGTTGTCTGCATGCATTCTGTCCACAGCGATTTCGTTCTCATTTTGTGGAAAAGAGCCCTCGATGAGACATGCAAGGTTGATATCCTCGGTCTTTGTGTATACACGGATGGTTCCGTCCTTTTTGCCGTCTGCATCGTAGTCCTCAGTCTCATTGCGATAGAAATTCTCGTAGAGCGTGACAGGAGTTTTGCTGCTATCGCTGTCTTTTTCGTCTGGAGCTGTTTTTACCTCGCCTGACTCGATAGCCTTAACGAGCTCGCTGTCAGCCTTATCCCTAAGCTCAAAATGTCCATCCTCCTGCTTGTACTTACTCACTCCCTCATCCGCAGATGTGAGCATACTGTTGTTTGCTACATACATTCCGGATACAAAGCCGATTGTCAGCACAAGGAAAAGAAATACTACGAGATATTTCTTCCAGTCGCCGATAATTTCCTTTGGTATGCGCTTTATCAGAGGATTTTTTATCTTTTTCCTGCTCATAGGTCAAACCCTCCTTACCACTCAAGTTCTTCGGCCGAAACCTTATTTGTATTGATATCGTTGTGGCGCACGGCTCCGTCTCTGAGCTTTATCACGTGGTCTGCCATGTTTTTGATGGCCTCATTGTGTGTGACCATGATTATGGTGTTTCCGTACTTTTTGTTGACATCCTCTATGAGCTTCAAAATCTCCTTTGAGGTGTTGTAATCAAGTGCCCCTGTCGGCTCGTCGCATAGCAGTATATCCGGATTTTTCACGATTGCACGCCCTATTGACACACGCTGCTGCTGTCCGCCTGATAACTGGTTCGGAAGCTTGTAGCGGTGCTCGTATAGGCCCAGCGTGTGAAGCAGCTCATCGATATCCAGTGCGTTGTCTGACAGATATGCACCTACCTCTATATTTTCCTTTACATTCAGATTGGCAATCAGATTGTACATCTGAAATACGTATCCCAGGTGCTTTCTGCGGTACTGTGTGAGCTTTTTCTCGCTCATATCCTTCAGCTTGTCACCATTTATGCTGATATATCCCGAATCGGCGCTATCTATGCCTCCGATGATATTGAGCAGTGTGGACTTTCCGGAGCCCGACGGTCCGAGCAGCACACAGAACTCACCCTTTGCCACGGAAAAATTCATGCCGCGCAGCACCTCCTGGCGCGTCTCGCCGCTTCCGAAGCCCTTTTTCAAATCAACTATTTCTAAGAACTTTCTCTCTTCTTCTGACATATGATATCCTCTCTTTCAACATTTAGTGTTATTATTAAAGCTTCCCTTTGATATATTTAGGGAAGATATTAACCTATTTGATTATATTTTTGTTGCCTGATTCACTATGTGTAGCCTGATTTTCTCTGTAATAACCGAATTATACGTGTATCACTTGTGTTATATGTATGCTACCTAAATTATATGTGTATTATCTCTATTAGTTTTATCTAACTATGCCGGATTTTTTTAGGTCTTCCGCCTTTTGTCATATATGCGAAAGACCCTGTCTACTTAATACCCACAGGCTATGATTTTACTATAGCATACCAGCCTGCAAGCAGATACTTCATTCCTTTTTCTGCAAAATCCATTGCTTCTTTTTCATTATCAATATGTGTCACCATAAAAATAAACATATCAATCTGTGAATGCGACATCCAGTGCACTACCTTTTTATCAACCATTGGCACTCCGTTTGCCCTGCACATCGCCTCGCATAAAATGGCATTGTGTTCATCCATCATGTCAACTATCCTGTCCGTCACATGCTCCATTGTCGAGCCTTGCGCACCGGTAAGCAGCAACAATGTCTCTTCTCTGTTCTGATAAAGCTCATGAACTATAAGCTTCATAGCCTCATAATCACTTGTGCTGTCATGAAAATCTCCGGCTGTTAGTTGCGATTCCTCCAGCTCAAATGCATGATGCTCCTTTATCATCGTATTCAGATGCTCAAGCAGTTCTCCAACTACCTCACAAAACAATTCATCCTTATCCTTAAAGAAAAAATACAGTGCACCTGTTGTAACACCGGCTTTTTTACATATACTGCGCAAAGATGCCTTTGCAAAGCCTTTGTCTGTAAATTCTGCCTTCGCACTACTTATAAGCTGCTTTCTTGTCTCGCTGCTGTGCATTTTGTCTGATGCTGCCATTGTGCCGGACTCCCCCTGATATACTGCCTTGGATTTATGCTTTAGATAACATAACAACGTTATCTTGGATAACACCGTTATGTTACTCCATATTTTTGTTTTTGTCAAACACTTTTTCATATTTACTGCCAATTGCCTAATTAACACTATCCTCTTTTGAGCATAATATAGATAAAATCTATTTTACGGAGATATGAATTTTTATGTGTGGTATTGCCGGATTCTGCAATTTTAAAGAAAACTTTGAAGAAAACACCGATTACTGGAACTTTCGTCTTGAGAAAATGCGTGCTGTGCTCGCCCACCGCGGCAACGATGCAAGAGGCCGCTTCCTTAAAAAGCATATCGGTCTGTCGCACAGCCGTCTGGCCATCCGTGATATCCTGTGCGGCGACCAGCCCATGACGCGCACCCACAATGGCTATGATTACACAATCTGCTATAACGGAGAAATTTACAACACTGATGAGCTGATTCCCGAGCTGTCCGAAAACGGCTTTGTATGCTCCACAACCTCAGACACCGAGGTTATTCTGTATGCCTACATCCACTGGGGCGCTGATTTTGTCAGCCGCCTAAACGGCATTTTTGCATTTGCCATATGGGATGCTGCTAAAAACCGGCTGCTTTTGTACCGCGACCGCGTGGGTGTCAAACCGCTTTTTTATGCCATCCGTGGGGATTCTCTGGTGTTTGGCTCCGAGCCTAAGGCCTGCTTTGCGCACCCGGCAGTAAAGCCTGAGCTTGATAAGCAGGGCTTGCAGGAGCTTCTTGCTATCGGGCCTGCGCACACGAGCGGGCTTTCCCTGTTTAAGGATTTGTTTGAGGTTTTGCCGGGTCACTTCATGATTTACTCCCGGGATGGACTGCATGACGAAACCTATTGGGAGCTTACGAGCCGGGAGCACACCGAGAGCTACCGGGATACCGTTTCCCACACGCGCTTTCTGGTGGAGGATGCTATAAAAAGACAGATGGTTTCCGATGTGCCGGTGTGTACTTTTCTGTCAGGCGGCATTGATTCAAGCATCGTGACCGCCATCGCCGCAAACTATATGAACACGCGCGGTAAAACGCTAAACACGTTTTCGTTTGACTTTAAGGACAATGACAGGTATTTTAAGGCAAACGCCTTCCAGCCGGAGAGGGATCTGCCCTATGTCAATCGTATGCTTGAGGAGTATGAGACATCCCACTCCTATCTCGAGTGTGATGAGAATTCTCTCTTCAAGGCGCTCTTTGCCGCAGTCGATGCAAAGGATATGCCCGGCATGACCGATGTGGATTCGTCGCTTTTGTATTTTTGCAGCCTCGTCAGCCGCAAAAACAAGGTGGCTCTTACCGGTGAGTGTGCTGATGAAATCTTTGGCGGATATCCGTGGTTTTACCGCAAAGAGCTGCTTGAAAGATATGGCTTTCCATGGTCATCGGATGTTGCTCCACGCCTTGCCCTTTTGCGCGATGATGTGGCCTTGGAGCTTGATTTATCAGGTTATCAGGCATTTCGATATGAAAAGTCCCGGTCAAAAGCCCCTCTTCTTTACGGTGAAGCCGGTGAGGACGAAAGCCGCCGAATTATAGGCTATCTCAATATCAAATGGTTCATGCAAACACTTCTTGACCGAATGGACCGGACCAGCATGTACTCTGAGCTTGAGGCCCGCGTGCCATTTGCCGACCATCGTATCATCGAGTATGTCTTTAATGTGCCGTGGCATATGAAATATCAAAACGGTGTGGAAAAGACTCTGCTTCGCGATGCTTTTTCAGATGTTCTGCCACCTGAGCTTTTGCACAGAAAAAAGAGCCCATATCCAAAGACTTATCATCCCGGATATGAAGCTCTCCTTATAAAGGGAATGGAGGAGATATTGGACTCCCCTAACGCCCCTGTGCGCGCTCTCATTGACACAGGCAAAACACGTGAATTCTTAAAAGCACCCGCAGAATACGGCAAGCCGTGGTTTGGTCAGCTCATGGCAGGCCCACAGCTTATTGCATATTTCATCCAGATTAATTACTGGATGGAGAAATATCAGCTGAGTGTTTAGAAGCGCAGTACCATCTGTAAGTGGCAGCGTATAGTCGCTGTCATTTACATTTGCGACTATAAAAATGCCCGGCAATTTATAGCCTTAGTTAATCTTGCGCTCTATATCTATGATATTGTTATCTACGTTCTCTGCCGGAGATGTGCTGTCACTATTCTGCTCTTTCGGTGTAAAGCTTCTCACCTTATCCATGAGCCGGCTCTTTTTCAGCTCATTCTTAAGCTCAACACGCTCACTCTTTAGCTGTCGTTTTTTCTCCTTCAGCTCGTATTTTGCCTGTTTCTTTGCGAGCTTATTCTGCCTTTTCTGTTCCTTTATAGCAGCCTTTGTCTCTCTCTTTGCCTGCTTTGCCGCAAGCTTTGCCTCTTTTGCTTCACTCTTTATGCGGCTCTTTTTGTTTTTCTTTACGCTCTTTTTGGCCACCTTATGTAGTTCCTTGAGGTCTGACTTTGCAGCCTTTATATTCTTTCTGTCCTTGCGGTATGGATTGTGCACAAAGTATCCCACAGTGCCTATCATCATAAGAAGCAGTGCCAGTGCCTCTCCCGCCATCGTGACATACTCCAGATACTGCGGATACAGCTTGTAGCCTATCATCTCCGCTGCTATCAGGATAAGCGGGATGAAAAACAGTATATTCTTTCGCTTTTGGGACAACAGCGCTCCCTCCGCGCCTACACACATGAGTATATACAGGCACAGCTGTGAGGTCGGTCCGTAGGCATATGCCACAATCGCAGCCATTATCATAGATATGCAAAACACGATGAATGCTTCGCCGCGAAACAGGGCATTCTTGTACTCTTTTATGCCCTCCAGCTTGTCTACCGATATGCCATGCAGTGAATATACCTGATCTGTGATGTCCTCCATGCAGTCCTCATGGTATCTCTTCAGCTCTCTGTTGCTGTTTATATCGGCATCTATGGAGCGTCTGCGCTCTGTAAGCAGCTTCTGCTCCTCCATGATCTTCTCCCAGGCCTCGTCCTCTGCCTCACGCTGCAGCTTCACCTGCTCGTGAATCCACTCAGCTCGCTGGATGCGCTCGCTCTCCTGCGGGATAACCACCTGCCGCGCGTCAACTATCTGCTGTGGTGTTTGAGTCTCCTGCGTCATGCTGTTATTTTCATTATTTATCATTCCGGTTTTCTGCCTCTTTCTTCCAGACATTTTCTTTTCCTCTTGCAATTGTTATTTACTGCTATATACGTCTATTAAAGCATATTTTAGCGGAATTTTCCATAGGATATGCGCATGATAATCACGATTTTTGATACTTCACAAATATTAACTTACTTAACTTAATTTCGTGCATATCACTTAATGAATTTTAATTATCAGTTGAGCATACTATCCTCCCATACTTTTTGAAAATCAACATCAATCGGTTCATACGCAAACTGCCCTGGATACATTGCCATAGTAAAACCTGTCCAATATCCCATTTTCATTTTTGTTTTCAATAATTTAGCTATTTATTCATTCCGCAACCCCCCCTTTTTCTGATAACCATTTCAAAACATCGTTTTCTCTTTTAATCCATGGATTTTGTTTCCTATTTAAATCATTTAATATTCTTTCGTTGTTCTCAATTGCTTCCTGAATCTCCACAAAAACTGGTCTGAACTCCTGCTCTTTTTCATAATCGTCCAAATTTTGCTTCTGTTTATTATTTTCATCTATCGTTACACTGTAATATTCGGATTTCATGGAAAAATATGTACCCGGTTCAAAGTCATCAACCTTTTGCTCCAAAACGATTCCAAACAACTTTCCTACTTTCTCCACCTGATACCCTGTTTCTTCCAACATTTCCCGGACAATACATTCTGCAGCATTTTCACTATTTTTATATCCACCACCTGGAAATTTATAGTCTCCTTGATTTGTATAAATCAATAAAAGCTTTCCGTCTTTTTCAATCACCGCCTTTGCTGCTTTTCTGTAAGTCACCACAGCATTCGATGGCAACTCACTTAACCCATAACAAATCTCAAATTCCTGCATGAAACGCCTCCTACTCTATTACTTGCTCTAACCATTGGCTAAAGTGCTCTGTAAAAAATATTAAGTTATCACTATAAACTGAAAATTGTCTATTTAATACAAAATATTAGTAATTTCATTATATTCCTCATCGGTTAATACTTTGACCCATAAGCAGGGCTGAACATCTACAAATCCTGCTTTAAGCATTGTTTCTTGATCTGGACTATCAATATAATATAATGCAGGTTTATCTTCTCCCATAACACGATATGTGGCGAGATTACATAAAACTCCTTTGTAATGTACTTTCATAGAAAATTACCTCTTACCTCAGCCTTGTTCCTCTACGCAAAATTCAAATTTATTTCATTCCACTTTTCTGTGCATCCAAATACCTGTGCCGGTATTTTAGCCCTGCATACTCCGTGATCCGTTTCATGTAAATCGCATCATATGCCCCACCGACTGCTCCGACCACAGGAATTCCCTGTAAGACCTTCATATAAAGCAGCTCTTTTGACAAAGCTCCTGCTGTTTCCTCGATCTGTTTCTTTTCCTGATACTCTTCCGGCAGCGTTCCACAACTGATAAATTCATTCAGTTTGCCATCAATCTCACAAAGCGTTTCCCCATAGGATATCGCTCCCTGTATCAATAGCAGGATAAAATACTTTTCTTCCCTGCTTTCGTAGCTATATCCATAATGCAGGGCAGTCTCGTAGATATTCTTCAGTATCATCCCTGTAAATACTGGAATATCCGGCAGACCAATTCCCAGTACTCCCATCCCAATCCCGGATGCGCCGGATAGCAGTAAATTCTTTGTTCCTGTATCTCTCGCTTTTTTAGAAAAGGCTCGCAGGGATTTGGAATCCTGCTTTACATCCGCCGTATACTGTCGTACCTGATAGTCCTGCTCCAACTTCTCCCGTTGATACGTCTTTTCAATAATTCCGGTTCCTTTCTCAAAAATCAGAGCAAACGCTTTGGCAAAAGCGGCATCAAGTGTTCCCTGAAGTTTAGGCGGTATCTTCTCCTCCAGCTTTTGATTCAAGATACTTTCCTTTTTTTCCAACCGTTTCTGAAGGAATCTCTGCTCCTGTACTTCCAGCTTATCCCACTCTTTCTGAAGCGGCGTCCTTTTATCAAATAGTCGCATTTTAATACACCTCCTCGTTCATCTGACGTTTTACATGATCCAGCAAACATTGGTCCCTGACACCATTAAATTTTTATAACTAATAACCATAGCTAATGCACTTCCAAAAGTTATTCCTGATTTTACCATTTTCTTGACATTCGTTGATTTATTATCTTCCATTTTTGTTTTCTCCGTATATTCCTATTTTCTTAATTCTGCAAGCTGGAATTTTCGCATTATTTCTGTTGTGCCTTAACTAAAATGCTTTCTGTTACAAGGGCTATCGTTATAAGGGCTCCTACAAGGGAGTAATTGTTTAATCCATACATCAACGGCATAAGAGAAATAATTGATGTAATAATCGAAAGAACAAACAAGGCGTTAAAAACGCTATCTTTCTTCAAAGAAATCAACGAAAGCAACAAGATAACAACAGTAAGTATGGCTGTAATAAGTGGAGTAAAATTTGCATATCCAAACGGTATAAGGCTAAAGTATGAAAATGTTTCTCTTACTCTTTCTGTTGGAGATGGAGCAAAAGTACAAACTGCTCCCAGTGGTAATGCTTCTAACACTATTGTTAAAGCCGGAAAAACCACTAAGCTGATTTTTTTCATGTTGTGTACCTCCGTCTACAAATCAGAATTTTCCGAAACTTACTTTATGCTGTTAAATACTATAAATTCATCCCACAATTCATCATAATTATCAAATTCATAATATGTGTCCTCAACTTCAAAATATTTTCCTGGACTAATTGTCAGCGTTTCATCTGTTGCAAAATAGATTGTGTAATAAGAAACAGCTCCACTTGATAATGCTTTGTTTTCATCTACTATGTCACCAAGTTTCACTTGATTCAATAAATCTATAAACTCAACAACTTCTTTATCTGAAAAAAAATACGAATAATTACCGTCTTTCCCACCTGTAGTTCCTGTAAGTTCGATTTGTTTGATTTCCGACGCATCAATGCTCTCCAAGTCCTTATTCACATCTTGTTTTCCGCATCCTAACAATGTACCTGTAAGTGAAATAAGTATGAGTAAAACTATTCCAATTTTTTTCATTTACATAATCCTCCATTTACATTTCAGTTTGACAACTTCTAGCTCGACAAGCTGAGATTTTAATCATTTTCTTCGTTTCACTTGCAACGTTTCTTTTTTAGCAATGAACCCATCAGCATACCAATTGCTGAGATTATTACTCCAGCAACAACAAGTCCCCACTCCGGAGTATTCAGCTTGTCAAAAGCAATGTTATTTGCCATTGCGAATGTGCCGTATTCAGCAAGCATATACATCACTCCAAAAAATAGAGTAAGTGCCCATTTTCCTTTTGCCCAAAAATCATTTTTACCGATTATGAAGGAAACGATAAATGTTGTTACAGGAAGAAGAATCCATAAGTATACTAAACTATATCCCATCGCATCACTTCCACTTGTAAAGAACCAGAACGCAATCATAGCAATTGCCCATACAAGCATATAGGACAGGATTGTAATAATTTTGTTTCTGTTGGTATTGCTTTTTACAACATTTGTACTTTCTTCAAGATATTCATAATAAGTTTTCATTGTCTGTTCTCCCTTCAATAAATAGTCAAGAGAGACTTCGTAGCAATCGCTCATTTTAATGACACTGATGATATCCGGGTATGATTTTTCATTTTCCCAATTTGAGATGGTTTGACGACTCACTCCCAACAATTCGGCAACCTGCTCCTGTGTCAGCTTCTTTTCAAGTCTGGCTGACTTGATTTTACTTCCAATATCATGTTCCATGCCACTACACCTCCCTTGCACTTTTAGTGTAGGAAAAACTACCTTTGTTGTCTACCAAACGACTTTGACATTACTTAAAATGCGTGTCAAAATTCTTTGACATCTCATTGTAAAATTCAAATTTTCCAGCTCGACAAGCTGGAATTGTCTATTTCGTTGCGACAATACATATCCAATGCTTATTTGTATACGTTTTTATCTCTGTGAAACCTGCTTTTTTCAAAGCAGCAGCAAGCTGATCACGATTATAAATCTTCATACCGTCGATTATCTTTGTCCATTTTTCATCTGCGGCATTCGTTCCGTCGCTCTCGTTACAAATCAGAAATGTTCCGCCGCTTTTCAGAACGCGATTTACCTCGGAAAAGCATTTTTTCAGCCCCGGCCAGAAGTAAACTGTCTCAAAGGCGGAGACATAATCAAAGACCGCATCAGAAACGGGAATCGCCGATACATCGCCCTGAAGCACTCTGCATTTTCCCTGCTTAATGGCAGCAGCGTTCAGCTTTTGAGATTCTGCCACACTGACCTCCGAATAGTCCAGTCCTGTCACATGACCGTTTCTGCACTTGTCCAGCCAGGTCGCAATATTTGCGCCGCCTCCGCAGCCAACATCCAGCACCTTAGCGTCTGGCTTCGCGGAGATATTTGAGAATCCCCATTGCGACACCTTGGCGTGACCGCTGTTCATCATCTTCGCCATCAATTTCCCGCCGAAGCCTTGCGGCTTACGGGTGTTTTCAAAAAAGTTCATTGCAATGTTCTCCCTTTCAACTTCAAATTTTTTTCAGTTAATGCTCTGCAAACTTGAATTTATCGTAGTAGTGCATCTCCTAAATAATCCAGACCACTTTGGATATTTGCTCCTGCGCTATCGATAGCACCCGCTATAATGATTGCGGCAACTATAATTGCAGTCGCTATAATAATTTTACCTATTAGATGTTGATATTCTTTCATAGTTATGTCTCCTTTCAAATTCATATTTTCCAGCTCGACAAGCTGAAAGTTTCACTTTTATTATTGTTTCTTGTTTGAAACTATACTGCCGATTACCTGAACAATTAGAGCTATTCCTAAACCAACTACGCCGCCTGCTAAAATAATCATAATAATTTCATCATAATTAAATCGGTTTGCAGCAAAAGACCATATTCCTGCTATGGTTGCAAATATTAAAACAAACCCTAAGTACAACGTCTTAACAGTCTTTCTATTCGTTGTTGATACTGGTTCTATTCCTTTAAGAATATAATCCGTTGTGACTTCAAAAAGTTCGCTCATAGCGATTACTTTTTCTAAATCGGGTGTGCTTTGTTCACTTTCCCATTTTGATACAGCCTGTCTTGATACACCAACCTTATCAGCAAGTTCCTCCTGCGAATATCCTTTTTGTTTTCGTAAATATTGTATTCTGTCTGCTATATTCATTGTCAGTTCTCCTTTCCTTTTGACAAAATCATAGCATTTTTTATAGTTGCATTACCACCACCTATGCTTGGAAATGTGTCAACCAACGGTTTCAATCAAGTTTTTCAGTTCAAAAATGTATTAAGAAATTCGGAAAATTCAAATTTTCATCCCTACAGACTGGTATTTATCTATCTGAATCTTTTTTGGTTCATCTGCTTGCAATTCAACATATCCACAATTTGGACATACAAAACACTTTACAGCACATTGTTTTTCGCTTTCTAAGAGTCCTTTCTTTTTATTTGTGAGATATGCACCCATTCCAACGGCATCTGCACATAATTTTGCTAAAAACATCTCTGTTTTACATTTCATACAGTTCATATATCTTTCCTCCAAATTCAAAGCTTACGCTTCTTTCCAATCTCTCAACAAGCTGAATTTTACTTACTTTTCTTCTCTTTGTTGCGTCTTACCAATGCTATGATTAATTCTGCAACTCCGCACATAGCCATATAATAGCCATCGCAGTATTTTCTGCTAAAAACCAAGCTGGCGATAAAACAAGCCATATTATTGCCAAAATAAAATTTCCCTTGCTACTCATGATTCACCTCCTGAAACTCCCGATTCTTCACATGTGTTCAACGCATCTAATCAAACTTAAATACATTAAGCCCTGTTTCTTCATCATAAACTCTGTCAACTTTTCCATCAATGACCGTAATTACCATCTCACAGGTTGCACTCACGACAGCTCTGTTCAGATGTCCTCCAAACGCTTCACCTTTCTCATTTCCGACACTCATATGAAGATGCGCATAATATTCTCCATCCATTGTATTGATCGTACCTGTCAGTGATGCAATTTCATAATACCCTTTAAAACTGTTTGAGTAATATTTCTTCTCATCTGTCTTATATACTCCGATTGTGAAATCATTGATAGCTCCAAGAGCATTGATACTGGCAAGCTTTATATTCTCATTTATAGCAATTGCTTTCAGTTGCTCTAAAATCTCCTCCCCTTTGTCAATTCTCGCTATTATTACATTATCAAATTTTCTGTATTCCATTTTGTTTCTCCCTTCTGTTAGTATCTTATTACTACCTGTATTTTTTTACTTTTCTTCAAGAAATCCCGATTTAATGTCTCTATTATACCATAATGATACTATTATGAAAAATGAAAAAAGAGTTCACCCACGATGAAAAAGGCGAGGAAACCATGCATTTTCTGCATCAGGTGGATGAAGATGATAATGACCAGTGTAAACAGAATAGGCTTGGTGCTGGGACAGCCTTCGGGTTGCCTTTACATAGTTTCCACTTTCAAAAAATAAAAAAAATTGTGTTTTTGAAAGTGGGTGGCTATATGAAAACATCGTTTGCATGGAGCTTCTTCGCCGTGGATACGATGTCTATGTCGGCAAGCTCTATCAAAAGGAAATCGACTCGATGAATAAGGGACAAATAACCCTTTTAGATTTATTTGTCCCTATTATTCTTATATTTTTGCACAATCCATTATGATTTTCTGACACATATCACATCCTAATACAGAGCTGTTCAAAGACAATGTATAATTGCCTGCCATTCCCCACTTCTGTTCCGTATAAAAATTATAGTTTGTACTGCGTCTTTTATCAGTATCATTTATCATTTTGGTTGCATCTTCCTCTGTAACTTTATACAGCTTACAGATGCGCTGCACTTTTTCCGCCATGTTTCCATGTATAAACACATTCAGCACATCATCCCTGTCCTTTAAGATAAAATCTGCATTTCTTCCTATGAGTACACATCTTTCTTTTTCAGCGATTTCCCTAATTACTTTTCTTTGTTCTTCATACACCATATCTTCTACCGATTTTCCAGTGATGTCGCGCCCGGAAAAAGCATATGCAAACAAGCCTTTCTTTGGAGATAATTCAGCATTTTCCCGAATATACTCAGGCGATAATCCAGACTGTTCTGCAATCTGCCCAATGATATCCTTGTCATAATATGCAATGCCAAGTTTCTTTGCCACTTCTTCACCGATAAATCGACCACCACTTCCAAATTCTCTGCTGATCGTAATGATTCTCTTTGTCATAACTGCTTCCTCCTTAACTTAAACTTTCCACTTTTTTCTTTCGGATTCTCTTTAAAAATACATATCCAACCAGACAAGCAATAATCTCAGTAATTGGGAATGCCCACCAGATCAATGAAACACCCATCTGTCCATTTCTAACAAAAACGGAAAAAATGCCCGCCAGTGGTAATATGACTATTAGCTGTCTGAGCAATGAAATCACAAGTGATTCCATACCACCATCCAATGCCTGATAAATCCCCTGATATGCTACATTGATTCCCGCAAAAATAAAGCTGATGGATATAATTCGCATGGCTCCGATAAAATATTCTCTGGACTGTCCTGCATTAAATAAAGTTGCAAAAGCACCCGGGAAAATTTCTGTAATCGCTACACCAACAATCATAAGTACAATTGTATAGATCAATCCGTATTTGATTCCATCCTGAATCCTCTTTTTGCTATGCATTCCGTATGCAAAAGCAATAATCGGTGTGATTGCATCCCTAAGTCCAAAGGCCAGGAACAATACAAACTGCTGTACTTTATAGAACAATCCATATGCAGTCTGTGCCGACGGACTGAACTTCAAAATCAGATTCATCACATAAACCATAATAGACATAAGTGCCTGTGCAATAATTGCAGGGAGTCCAATCGCATAGATTTCCATGATAATTCTACTATCCGGTTTCATAAACTTTACACCGTGTTCAAATTCCTTATTTAACTTCATATGGAATACAAACAACAGTACCGCAGATGTGATCTGTCCGATTACTGTTGCATAAGCAGCACCTTCTACTCCCATTTCAGGAATAGGTCCGATACCATAAATCATGATCGGATCAAGGATAATATTCACCACTGCCCCCACAACCTGACCGATTGTAGAATAAAGAGAACGCCCTGTTGCCTGTAGCAGTTTTTCAAATAATGAAAAGAAAATAATTCCAAATGAAATCACGCAGCATATTCTTAAATAATTTGTTCCCATTGAAATAACTTCTAAATCAACGGTCTGTGATGAGATGTATGCTTTTACTCCAAAAATTCCAAACAACAGACATACCGCATAAATAATTACTCCAAGAAATAAACTGTTTCCTGCAACTTTTGCAGCTTTTTTATCATTTTCCTGTCCCAGTGTTCTTGCAAGAAGTGCATTCGTTCCCACACCGGTTCCAATTCCAACTGCTACCATGAGCATCTGAACCGGAAACACCAGTGTAAGTGCATTTAGTGCCGCCTCACTTCCTAATCTCATGTTTCCAACAAAGGCACTGTCTACAATGTTGTAAACCGCCTGCAATGCCATAGATAAGATCATCGGTATTCCCATCTGAACCATGAGCTTATTTACCGGCATCTCCTTCATCTTGTTACTTTCTGCCATCTTAACTTAATCCTTCCTTTCTGCATAAAAAAAGTGTGTACTTACCTCATAAGCTGGACTTACGCTGATAAGCTACACACTTTTAACTGCATTATATATTTTTATAATGTGCGACAGCAGGTGCACAAAAAAACGAGTAACAAAACTGGATTTACGCTAGTCTGCTACTCGTTTAAAAGTATTATATTTTTCTTTTTGGAAAAAGTCAAACAAAAATTTGTTACCTTCTACATATTGTATTTCCCAAGACAATAATTATCACAACATCAGCTAAAATAATACCCAATGCAATATACACAAAAAATGCCGGTAAAATATTTTCAAACACTCCCATAATTAATAGAAGAATTGCTATAACAGACATTCCAATTCCCATTGTTCTGCATAGTTTTTTTTCATTATATTTTGCCTTTTCTTCTTTTGAAGCTGTATTATATCCGGAAATTAACCAACTTCCATGTCCAGAAATCAAAACTATGGAAAGTACAGCAAATATTATAAATCCAACATATACTACCCAGTCTGGTCCGGTTGATAAGTCTGCCAGTTTCATTTGTATAACACCTCCCACGAAATTACGATTTTCTTAATTCTACAAACTTGTATTTTATAACTCAATTGTCTCAAAGTCATCTGAAACAAGAATGGTAACTTTTCCTATAGTTCAATAATTTCTCTATCATTTGGAATATGTAACATTCCAGAGAAATACTTCATTCCCTCTTTTTTATATAACATCTGCCTTTCGTTAATATGGCTGTCCTCTGTATGGAATAGCAATAAGTTTTTACATTTTAAACGTTCCGCTAATTCACACGCATCCTTAACTGTACTATGTGCTTTCTCGTATGGTTTAAATATATCTCTTTCAGAATACAAGCAAAATGCTTCATGCAATAGCCAATCACATCCGGACGCAATTTCTTCCATCGTCTCTTTTAAAGGTTCGTCTCCACAAAAAACTATTTTCTTACCACCATTATAGTTCATAATGAATCCATATTGTTTCATTTTATCTGACCGTACATCAAACGCTGTCAATTCACAACCAAGAACTTGAAAACATTCTCCATCCTTGATGCTCACAAACATTATTCTCTCGTCAAACAAAGATGTAACTTTATCTGCCAATACCATACCACAAATACTACGAATAATATCTTCCAGCCCTTCATGGCAATACACCTTTAGAACTCCTTGATATTTGTTTTGACACATAAGTTGTCCTATCATTCTAACAACCCATATCACACCAAACAAGTGGTCTGTATGTGCATGGGACACAAATATGTTATGTATTTTATTCAATGGAATATCAATTTCCTCTAGTATCCGCAATATTTCACTGCCTCCGCCACCATCTACAAGGAAATGTTCATTTCTATCATCTATTGTAAAACAGGTATTATAGTATTTCGTCACTACTGCATGACCTGTCCCCAGCATTGTAATCTTCATATCCTTAAATCCAGCCACCTGCTCTCCGTTACAAATGCTACATTTAAGAACTGCTTTCTTATTTGTCGTATCATATTCAATCTTCTTTTGCTTCCTCTTAAACATAGAAAATACCTCATTCATAATCGTCAAGGCCGGACTTTCATCCGACCTCTTGATTATACTACAGATTCATAAAAATATCATTTGCTAACCTTAATTTGCTAAAGTGCTTGTATTAGTTTGATATTAAATTGTTGTGAGTCCGACAAGCTGGAATTTACTTTTTATAACTTTTTCATCATCCATAAGGCATCAGCATATGTTGCATCTGAATATCTCATGTTATTCGGAAATTTTCCATATTCTTCAAACCCTAATTTACGATACAGATTTATAGCATATTCATTCGTTGCAATCACTTCTAATTCCGCTTGTTCATAACCAGCCTTCTTTGCAATGGTTAAGATTCTTTCTAACATTAATTTACCAATTCCTGTACCGCAATATTTTTGATATAAAGCAATCGCCACTTCACAACGATGGGCATATCTTCGATACTGTCCTATGCCATTCAAAGAGCAATTACCAATATGTTTTTCATCTACCGTTGCAATCAACATTAATGCTCTCGGATTATCCTTTTGTTCTTTTATAAAAGTTTTTTCCTGCTCAATAGTTAAAGAAAACTCGTCTGGCTCTCGGATTAAAAATGGGGTTTCTCCTGTCGTAATTTTCATAAATTTGATTAGACTTGCTGCATCATCTTCTTCCGCATTACGCAAAACGATAGAACGCCCTATTTTATCAGTCACTATCATTGGCTCTATTATCATAATATAACCCCTCCAAACTTCGATTTTAATGTCTCTATTATACCATAATGATACCATTATGAAAAATGAAAAAAGAGTTCACCCACGATGTGGGTGTCAATCAGACAAAGACACTCCTTTACACGGAAAAGATACTGATGAACTATAGCTTTCTATCATACTAAGAGAAAAACGTATTTCGAATTGTTTTTTCACTAAAATTACACTATTTTTCATTACTTCATCATCATTGACCGCGATGATAAGGGCGAGAAAACCATGCATTTAACGGCTCATCCAAAATCAAAATCTCTGGTTTCTCCATAATCGCAGCAGCTATTCCAAGTTCTTTTCCCTGAATCCTCACTTTTCCTGATGTTGGGTATATCAGTCCACTTATTATTCTCATTAACATTGTTTTTGAAAATATGTAGAAGCAAATAGTATAAATGTGGATGCTTCCTGTTGACATTTCAGTTTATCGGGAGTAAACTATAATCAGTTTATTGACGATAAACTGAAAGGAGAAATCTTTATGGCTGAGATGAAGATGGGCGTAGTGGAATCCCACTTTGCCGATATTATTTGGGCGAATGAGCCTTTGCACTCCAGAGAATTGGTAAAGCTCTGCGAAAAAGAACTGAACTGGAATCGCTCCACCACATATACGGTGTTACGCAAGCTTTGTGAGCGTGGTATCTTCCAGAATAATGGTGGCATCGTTTCCTCTGTTCTGTCTAAAAACGATTTCTATGCCGTTCAGAGCGAGCAGTTCGTTGACGAAACCTTTGAAGGTTCCCTTCCTGCTTTCATTGCGGCTTTTACACAAAGGAAGGGTATTTCTCAACAGGAAGCTGCGGAGATTCGACACATGATTGATGCAGCCGCCGGAAAGGAGTAATCTATGAGTTCACTTTTTTTGAAAATTGTAAATATGAGTATCGCCGCATCTTGGCTGATCCTTGCGGTCGTACTTTTGCGTGTGGTTTTGAAAAAGGCACCTAAGTGGATCCATGTCCTACTGTGGGGTATCGTAGCTTTCCGATTGATTTGCCCATTCAGTTTTGAAAGCGCATTGAGCTTGATTCCAAGTGCCGAGACCATCAGTCCTGAAATCATGATGGACTGGACACCAGAAATCTCCACAGGCGTAAGCTCTATCGACAAGGTAGTGAATCCAATTATTACGGACACCTTTGCTCCAGAGCCAATTGCAAGCGCAAATCCACTTCAGCTTTTGATTCCTGTGCTGGCAATCGTATGGGCAATAGGCATCATAGCCATGCTCGTTTATGCTGCCTTCAGCTATTTCCGTTTGCAAAAGAAAGTCTGTGCATCCCTTTCTGTGCGAGATAATATTTGGATTTGTGACGATATTCAAACACCTTTTATTCTTGGTTGCTTCAAACCGAACATCTACATTCCTTCCGGAACAGATGAAGCACAGTTGCCCTATATCATTGCCCATGAGAATGCTCATCTGAAACGCTGTGACCATTTGTGGAAACCGTTGGGGTATTTAGTGTTAGCAATCCATTGGTTCAATCCTCTTGTATGGATTGCGTATATTTTACTTTGCCGAGATATTGAACTTGCCTGCGATGAAAAAGTTATTCGTGAACTGAATCAAAACGAGTCTATTTCTTATTCAGAAGCTCTGCTTTCTTGTAGCGTGAATAGAAGAACAGTTATGGTTTGTCCACTTGCCTTTGGAGAGGTTGGCGTCAAAGAAAGGGTGAAAAATGTGCTGAATTACAAGAAACCTGCATTTTGGATTGTTGCTATTGCTGTGGTTGCAAGTATTGTTCTTGGAGTATGTTTCCTGACAAATCCGAGTTCATTCCCAGTGAAGCTTGATTCTGTTCAAATTTCCAAAGCAAGCACCATGGACTTTAGAACAAATAGCGGACAGACCACATTCCAATTATCCGCAGCGGAGATTGACGAGTTGAGCAGTCGTATTAAACACTTAAAGATTGGTCAAAAAGACCAATCTTTGCAGGGTCATAAACCTTTCTATTCCCTTTATGTGGATACCAAGAAAAACGGTAGAATTACCTTCAGCGGTTTTGATTCCAACGGAAATCAGTCAGCAATTCTGTATGAGAATGTGTATTACCGAATAACTGACTCTGACTTTATCAGCTATTTACAACGCTTCTGTGCCGGGGAAACCAGAACAGAATCAATTAACGAAACCAATCTTGATACAGCAATCCATAATGCAATCATGGAACACAACAAAGATAGATACTATAAAGGTGTTTTTGCCTGCGAAAGCCATACTGTATTGGCTACGGAAGCAGGTAGGTCTGCAAACTCTGAGCAAATTGAGATATTGACTGTATATGCTCTCGCTCTTTATGAAGAATATAATTTGTCCGAAGAAGGGATTGAAAGTGTCAGTGGAGGTTGTGTTCCTGTTGCCTTAACTTTCAATGTGGCAGAGAATGGATATGAACTATCTGAATATTGGGAGCCGGGAGATGGCAGCCAATACTCTGATGATATTCGTAAAAAGTTCCCGGAGGATATATTAGATGAAGTCTGGAATCCTCAGGATTATGTGGATGCAATGACAGCAGAAAATAAACAAAAGGCACTCGAATTTTCGGCACAAAAGGGAGATTTCAAAGAATAGGTTAATGGGCTCAAAAAGAAAGAGCTACCACTGCTACTCCAAAAATAAGAGCAACAGTGGTGGCTCTTTACTTTTAGTTAAGTTTTTTGAGCTGCTATCTGCTCACACATTCTGATGATGCCTCAAATATTTTTACTTTATACTAACAGAATCACATGTTTTATATACATGTTTCCAAAATGCATTTAAATTTTCTTCTTTCATTTTTATAAATAGACGTGAGAAAACATACAATACAAAAAATCCAATCACCGTTCCAGTAAAATTAAAAATAACATCATTACTGTCTCTTATACACATCTCCGAGCCCACGAGACACTGAGC
>ENA-UAKS01000362-UAKS01000362.1-human-gut-metagenome-genome-assembly--contig:-NODE-362-length-19682-cov-6.775666_pt1 | contig 19682 bp, 15 predicted proteins | sample MGYA00243692_ERZ654452 | MGnify/ENA primary metagenome ERZ654452 (study PRJEB26926, sample SAMN06164442) | human gut metagenome | biome: ENVO:00009003; feature: ENVO:2100002; material: ENVO:00002003...
CGTCGGCAGCGTCAGATGTGTATAAGAGACAGGAGGCCGAAGCTGCCGTCGCGCGTCCGCGCGGCGTCTGCGCGGGAAAAGCGGTCAAAGATCTGCCGCAGCGCCTGCGGGGAAAGCGCCTCGCCCTCGTTTGAGACGGACAGGCGGCAGCGGTTCTTCCCGCACCGGAACAGCCGGACGGCGACCGTGCCGCCGGAGGCGTATTTCCGGGCGTTGTCGAGATAGATCTCTATCAGCTGGCTGAGCTGACGTTCATCGCCGCTGACGGTGATGTCCGGCTCCAGTTCGGTCTGCAGCGTCAGACCGCGTTCAAACAGTGCGGCCTCGAACAGCAGCGCGCTGCTCTCGGCGAGCTGACTGAGATCGCACGGTGCAAACGAGCGCGCCGCCTGCTCATTTTCGGCCCGTGCCAGCTCCAGAAGCCGCTCGACCAGCGCGCGCATCTGCTTCGCCATGGCGTCGATGCCGGAAAGGAAGGTCTGCTTCTGCGCCGTGTTATAATCCGGGCTTTGCAGCAGCTCCGTGTTTGTCAGAATGACGGTCAGCGGCGTTTTCAGCTCGTGCGACGCGTCGGCGACAAACTGCTTCTGCTGCCGCCACGCTTCCTCCACTGGCCGGACCGCACTGCGCGCCAGCAGCACCGCAAGGCCGAAAAAGGCAAGCAGGCCGAGCGCGACGAGCAGCGCGCCGGTCTTCAAAAGCGTGCGCAGCGTCTGCTGCTCGCTGGAAATGTCCGCAAAGATCACGCTGCCGGTCACGCGGCAGTAGCGCAGGCTGTATTCCGGGATCTCGCCGATGGCGTCCCGTGAGGCCTGCGCCGCGGCGGCAACCATCCGCAAAAACGTCCGGTCGGTCAGATCGTAATCGCTTGAGCCGATGGCGACCAGATTGCCGAACGCGTCGGTCTGCAGCACGAAATACGGCAGGCGCACCTGCTGCGGTTCGCGCTCCGGCTGGACAGGCGCGAAGGGGTCGGCCGCGATCGCCTGCATCATGCTGATCGACTGGGTGCGCAGATTCTGCTTCGTCAGCGTATAGAAAAGGCCGAGGATCGCGCAGAGCATCACGGCGGCGACCAGCACGATCGCAAGAATGATCTTCAGACGCAGCTTTTTCAGCATACCTCGCCCACCTCCAGATGATAGCCCAGCCGCCGCACGGCCTCAATGCGCACGTTCGAGCCGATGGCCGCAAGCTTTTTGCGCAGGAAGCCGACGTAGACCTCCACATGGTTCTCCACTGCGTTCGAGTCAAAGCCCCAGACCTTCGACAAAATGGCCTCCTTGGACACATTCTGCCCCTTTGTCTGCAAAAGATACCGCATCACGTCGAATTCCCGCGCGGACAGCCGCAGCTGCCGCTGCCCGCAGATCAGCGTTCCGGACGCCAGATCGAGCGTCGTATTGCCGAACGAGAGCGCGTTGACCTCCGCGCCTTGCCGCCGGAGCAGCGCACCGACGCAGGCCAGCAGCTCCCGCGCGTCAAAGGGCTTCGTGAGATAATAATCCGCGCCCGCGTTCAGCCCCTCGATGCGGTCTTCGAGCGACGATTTTGCCGTCAGCATCAGGATCGGCGTTCCGCAACGCTTCGCGCGCACCTGCCGCGCGACCTGATAGCCGTCCATGCCCGGCATCATCACGTCGAGAATGAGCAGATCATATACGCCCGTCTCGGCATATTCCGCCCCCGTCTCGCCGTCATGCACCGCCTCGACGGAAAATCCCTTCCCCTCCAGCATGGCCCGGAGAGAGTCCGCAAGCAGGATCTCGTCTTCAATGATCAGAATTTTCATATCATAATACCTCAGGTTCAAATCGCCGGAAAATGGTATGGCGGCATCCAAAGGGAAGCCTTGTGTGCGTCCTATCCCTATCAACTATATTCGTTTTTTTACCGCTTTTCAAGGAAAACCGCAGAAAAATTGTCTCCCGGCCAAACGGCCGGGAGACAGGAAAGATGGATGCTTATGCCTTTTCGCTCTGCGAAGCGGTGAAGCGGTTCAGAATGGCTGCGAACTGGCAGCGGGTGGCGGTGCCGGTGGGCAGGAGCTTGCCGTCGGTGCCGTTGATGAGGCCCTGGCCGACAGCCCACTGCATGGCGGAAACGGCGTAGCCGCTGACGCTGGCGTGATCCTCAAAGCTGATGAGGTTCTCGGAGAGCGTCACGGCGTCCATGCCCTGATAGACGGCGTAGTTGAACAGGAACTTCGCAAGCTGCTCACGGGTGACGGCCTTGCTCGGCTCAAAGGTCGTGGCGGACGTGCCGCTGGCGATCTCGTTCTTGGCGGCCCAGGCGACGGCTGCTTCATAGTAGCTGCCGGCGGCAACGTCGGTGAACGCGGCCTTCTCAGTCACTTCGGGGCTGCCCGCAAGACGGTAGAGCGTCGCGACGACCATGGCGCGGGTCATGGGCCTGTCCGGAGAGAAGGTATTTCTGCCGGTTCCGGTCATCAGTCCCTCATCCGTGCAGAACAGAACGTCCTGCTGGCAGACCGCCTCGGCCTTGACATCCGCGAAGCCGGAAGCGGCCAGCAGCACGCACAGCAGGAGCAGCAGCGCACCCTGTGTCAGAAGCCGTTTCATGACGCGCCCTTCAGCGTGGAATTGGCGAGCATGGCCCGCGCGTCCTCCGCAGTTAAGTCGTAATTCCAGAGCAGCCGGAACATTTCCTGTGTCTTTTCTACCATATCATAGGCATAATACTGCGGATACAGAAGATTTCCCAGCCACCATACGCCCAGCAGCATATTGAGGCTCGGAGGATTGGAAAGCCAGTTGTAGGGCATGGATGGAATCTCGTAATACCGTCCGGCTTCGATCGCGCGCAGCGGCTGCCACGCCTCGTCGTCTGCTGCAGTCGAGTAAGTGCTGTCTGCTGTAAATAAAATCACGTCCGGGTCAAAGCGGTAAAGCTGTTCGAGATTGATGGGATTGCCGCCGCCCTTATTGCTGACGTCCTCGACCACGGCGGCATTTTCAATGCCCATGAGGTCGAGTACCTGCGCCTGAATGGAGCCTTTCGCGTTTGTATTGAGGCCGGACGAGCCGGAGGTGTACAGGACGGAAATGCGCTCGGAATCCTGAATTTTCGCGGCGTTTTCCTCCGCCAGCGAGACAGTCTCGTCGACGAATGCCGCCAGTTCTTCGCCGCGCGCCTCCTTGCCGCTCAGGATTTTTCCGAGCGTCCGGTATGCCTCGGCCATATGCGGAAGATCTGCCTCAATGAAGATCACGGGCATCCCGATCTGCCTTTGCAGCGCGTCCAGATCGGCGGCCATGTTGTCCTTTTTGTCGCCCAGATCAATCACGACCTGCGCGCCGGAGGTCAGAATGGATTCCAGATTCAGCGTCGACTTGCTGCCGTACATCTGGCCGGTCGTCGGCAGATCGATCAGGCGCGGGTCGAGATATTTGTACTGACTGGACGACGGCGTTGCGTTGATGGTCGTCATATATTCGGGCGCGATGGTCGCCAGAAACATCGACGCGACCGTACCGCTGGGGGCCACGCGCGTGAGCGTTTCAGGGATTTCAACGGTTCTGCCGAGAGAGTCTGTGAACGCGACCGTTGGCTCAGACGGAGTCGGTGCCCGTCCGGCGGCACAGCCGGACAGGCTTCCGCACAAAAGCGCCAGCGCCAGCAGAAGGGCAAATAATTTCTTATATCGCATGGTTATTCTCCAAAGAAAACAGCGTTCGGGAAAACAAAGCCGAAAGGCTTCCTTTCTGCTTGCATTATACCAGCAGCCGGACGCGATTGCAATAGAGTGTTTCGCTATTTCAAACAAAAAGCGGCGCTTTTCCGCATGGTCGAACGCACAGGACCCCGCCGGGCGGCAGTGCCCGGCGGGGTCTTGTAGCTGTGCGGCGCGGATGCAGAAGAGAGATGTCAGAAAGGATGACGAGGAATTGGAACGAACAAGGTATACAAGCGTCCGCACAGTCCGCTGTCCGTTTCAGCACTGCCATCATACCATCGTCCGGACTGCAATGCAAGCTGATATTTCGACAATAATGAATATAGATACGATAATAACGAAAGAATGCGGAGATTGAAGATCATGGAAAGCAGGAACGCTTCGGCTCTTTAAAATAAAAAAGACACTTGCGAACGCTTGTTTGCCATGCTATAATAAAAATCTGGACTGTCTTCCGGGAAATGAACTACAGAGAGGAATGAGAGCCATTCATGAAGGATATCCTGCCTTATCTGAAGCCGTACCGCAGGCGCATTGCGCTGGCGATGCTGCTGGTCGCGGCGGCGACGGTGTGCGATCTGCTGCTGCCGACGATCATGAACGACATTTTGAATAACGGCGTCCGGCAGTCGGACTTTGCGTATATCGTGCGCTGCTGCGCGTGGATGCTGGCCGTTGCGGCGGCTGGCCTTGCCGCGCTTCTGGCCGGGCGGAAGATCAGCTGCGATGTGGTCGCGGGCTTCAACGCCGACCTGCGAACGGACGTGTTTTCCCTCGTCAACAATATGACGTTCGAGGAATTCAACGCCATCGGCGCTGCCGCGCTCCTGTCCCGGTCGACTTACGATATCGGAACGGTCTCCTGGGTCGCGTCGATGATCTCCGGCAGTCTCATTACGATCCCGGTGCTGTTTTTCGGCGGCGTCATTCTGGCGCTGCGCAAGGACGTGATGATGAGCCTGATCCTGCTGCTGTTCGTCCCGGCGATCTTTCTGATCGTCCGGCCCATCAGCAAACGGATCGGCCCCCTGCACGAAACGTCCGACAAGTACATCGACATTCAGAACGACGTCATGCGCGAGCGCCTGCACGGCATCCGCGTCATCCGCGCATTTAATAAGGAAGCAAGCCTGCAGCAGAAGATCGCCGACGCGACGCACGTCATGGCCGAGAACATCATCAACGCCAACGTGCAGATGGGACTTCTGAGTCCGGCGGCCGTGCTGCTTGTGAATCTTGCGGGCGTGGCGATCATATGGATCGGCGGCTGGCGCATGGAGACAGGCAGCCACGCCATCTCCGGCGGCGATATCTTTGCTATCATCCAGTATCTGGCACTTGTCGCCAACGGCGTTCTGATGGGCGGCTTCGCGATGGTCATGCTGCCGCACGCCAAGGTCGCGGCGGACCGCATCGGCGAAATTTTCCACGCTGCAGGGATGCAGGAGACAGCCAAAGGCGCGGAGCACACGTTCAGGGGCGAAATCGCCTTCGACCATGTGACCTTCCGCTATGAGGGCGCGTCGGAGGCCGCCGTGCAGAATGTCAGTATGCACATTCTGCCGGGGCAGAAGATCGCCGTCATCGGCGGCACGGGCAGCGGCAAAAGTACGCTTGTGCAGCTGCTGCTGTCCTTCCGTCTGCCGACCGAAGGACAGATCCTCTTCGACGGCGTCAGCGCTTCGCAGATCGACCGGGGCGTGATCCGGAAGAACATCAGCTGTGTCCTGCAAAAGACCGCCGTGTATTCCGGCACCATCCGGCACAACATTGAGATGGGCCGTCCCGGTGCGGAGGAAACGGACATTCTCGAAGCCGCCGATATCGCACAGCTCACGCCTTTCCTCAATTCCCTGCCCGAGCATCTGGAGCATCCGCTTCAGCAGTCCGGCAAGAACCTCTCCGGCGGCCAGAAGCAGCGGCTGTGCATCGCGCGCGCCATTTTAAAGGACGCGCCGATCTATGTCTTTGACGACAGCTTCTCCGCGCTCGACTTTTTGACGGAGGCGAATCTGCGGCGGAGGCTCAACGAGAAAATTCAGGGCAAGACCCAGATCGTCATCACCCAGCGCATCACCTCGGCCATGAACGCGGATCACATCTTCGTCATGGATCGCGGGCGGCTGGTCGACCACGGCGTTCATACGGAGCTTTTGTCCCGCTGCAAGATCTATCAGGAGATCTATGCCTCGCAGACCGGAGGTGACGCGAAGTGAAGCAGGAACAGAAAACCCACGTTTCCGCCGACGCGCTCATCCAGCTGCTGAAGGGCGCGAAGGCCATCCGCTGGCAGCTTGCGCTCGGCGTCGTCATGAGTCTGGCGCTCGTTGTGTGCGCGCTGATCATCCCAACGCAGATGGGTGCGCTGGTGCAGATCCTGATCGATTATTTTGACGCGCCGGAGACGGGCGCGTCCGTGCTGGCGCAGCTCGCGCCGGGGCTTCTGGCGCTGGCCGGTGTGTATCTCCTGCGCGCCGCCATCAGCTACGGCAAAATGCAGCTGCTCAACCGCGCCGTCAGCCGGTATTTTACCTGCAATCTGCGCATCCAGATCTCCGACAAAATCCAGCGCCTGCCCGTCAGCTTTGTCGATCACACGCCCGTCGGCGATATTCTCTCGCGCATGACGGAGGACGTGTCCCGGATCGGCGGCTCCCTGCATACCGTCCTCGACACCATTACAGGCGGCTTTTTGCAGATCCTGGCCATCGCGGTCGTGATGTTTTTGCAGAACTGGCAGCTTTCGCTGGCCGTGATCGCGTTTATGCCGGTCTCCATCTGGCTGTCGGCCAAGATCGCGGGCCGCTCGGAAACGTATTTCCATCAGATGTTCAAGCAGTCCGGCGAGCTGTATTCCGTTGTGGAGGAAGCCTACACGAATTACGCGACGACAAAGGCCTATAACCTCGAGGAGCACTGCGCTGAGCGCCACGCGGAGATCAACGATGCGCGCCGCGTCTCCGAGGCGAAAGCAACCTATCTCTCCGCCATCGTCCAGCCGGTCATTGCCGCGTCCAATTCGCTGGCGTATATCGCCATCAACCTGCTGGGCGGCTGGCTCATCGTGCGGCAGGGCGTTCCGGTGGGCGTGATCGTGACGCTGGTGCTGTTCGCGCGGCAGTTTTCCGAGCCGCTTGAGCAGATCTCCAACGGCCTGAGCACGCTGCAGCAGGCCAAGGCAGCTGCAAAGCGCGTTGTCGACCTGCTGGAACTGCCGGAGGAAGTGCCGATCGAACAGGAGCTTCCCGCAGGCGGAGACGGCAGCGTAGAGTTCTGCCACGTGGACTTCTCCTACGAGCCGGACACCGAGCTCATTCAGGATCTGAACCTGCACGTGGAAAAGGGCCAGCACGTTGCCATCGTCGGCCCGACCGGCGCGGGCAAGACAACAATTGTAAATCTGCTCATGCGCTTCTATGACGTCGATTCCGGCAGTATTCTGCTGAGCGGGCGCGACATCGCGGACTATTCCCGCGCCTCCACGCGCGACCGCTTCGGCATGGTCCTGCAGGACACGTGGCTCTTCGGCGGCACGATCGCTGAAAACGTGGCCTTCGGCAAGCCGGACGCGACGCGCGAGGAGATCATCCGCGCCTGCGACGAGGCGTACTGTGACCACTTTATCCGCACGCTTCCACAGGGCTACGATACGGTCATCGGCAGCGATACCTCGTCCATCTCCTCCGGCCAGAAGCAGCTGCTGACCATCGCGCGCGCGCTTCTCGCGCAGCGGGAGCTGCTGATCCTCGACGAGGCGACGTCCAACGTCGACACGCGCACGGAGCTGCTCATCCAGAAGGCGATGGACCGCCTCATGCGCGGCAGGACCTGCTTCATCATCGCCCACCGCCTGTCCACGATCGTCGACGCCGACCTCATTCTGGTCCTGCGCGACGGCCGCATCGTCGAGCAGGGCAAGCACCGCGACCTGCTGGAGAAAAAGGGCTTCTATTACGAAATCTATAAAAGTCAGTACGATATTGCGTAAAAACAACGAGGCTGCCGCAGATAAAAAAATCTGCGGCAGCCTCGTTCTGTTGAACGGCTGCCTCTCCAGGAGGCACTGACACGGGATTTTATGATGTGAAAATTGACAATCTGACTGCCATTTGATATGATAAATTTAGAGATATTTTGGAAATGAGGCAATTACATGGAGCCACTGGGAATTCTGAGTCTGGATCGAAAAAAGTATACACAGGCGATGGCGGAAAATCTTCCGGCGCTGCGCGCACGGCTCGGCCTGTCGCAGACGCAGCTGGCGGACTGCATCGGCGTTACGCGGCAGACGATCTCCTCGATTGAAAATCAGTCGCGGGAGCTGAGCTGGACGAATTTCCTGTCTCTGCTGTTCCTGTTCCTGCAAAACGCGCAGACCGCAAAGCTTCTGCCTGTGATGGGGATCTATACGGACGAGCTGGCGCGTTTTTTTTCCTTTACTGACCTGAATCAATTCAGGCAATAACGGTTGATGGGAGACGCAGATATGGAGACCATCATACGCATCTATGACCGGGAGCGGCTGCTTGAGGCGAAGCTCCAATCAGGCGAAACGTGCATGATCGGAAAAGCTGCGGGCTGCACCATCCAGCTTGCCGCTGCCTGTCTTGGAAAAAAGACGATCACGGTCAAAACGGACGCGGATAGCTGGTCCGTGTCCGGTGCCGGGTTCCGGCAGGAGAAGCTCCCGTATGAAAAATCGCTCGTTCTGGATCCGGACGCGCATCTCGCGCTTACGGCGTACCCGTGCCGCACAAAGGCCGCCGTTCCGGTGCCGCTGACCGGGACGGAACGGCTCACGATCGGCCGGAACGCGGACTGCGATATCCAGATCGCGGATCAGCAGATCTCCGGAAAGCATACTGCGCTGTTCTATCAGGATGGCCGGTGGCGCTTTCAGGATCTCAAAAGCCGGAACGGCACCTATTTGAATATGCGCCTTGCCGGAAGCGGCGTGCTTGCCGACGGGGATGTGCTCTCGATCGGCTTCTGCCAGCTCCGCGTCAGCGGGGACCGGCTCTTCGTGTGGAGCAGCAAGGCTGTGCGCGTGAAGCCGGCCGCTGCGCCCGAAAAGCGGACGGCGGTGTCGCCGGACGATCCATATCCGTTCTGCTTTAAGCCGTCGCCGCGCCTGCTGGAGGAAACGCCCTGCAAAACGCTGGAGCTGCAGGCGCCGCCGACGATCGGCGGAAAGCCGAATGTCAGCTGGCTGAATATCCTGCTTGCGCCGCTGCTCAGCGTGATCGTGATGGTCGCGGTGTGCCTTCTGGTCACCAATGTGATGACCATGCTGTATTTCAGCGTCCCCACGACCATCATCGGCGTGGTGGTATCGATCCTCCGCTACCGGGGTGAAAAGAGAAAGTACCGTTCCCAGCAGCAGCTGCGGCTGGATACATACAGCACGTATCTGCAGGAGCAGGCCCGTGAGCTGGAGGCGCTTCGCAGCGAACAGCAGACCGTTCTTGCACATATGTCCCCGTCGACGGATGTGTGCATCCGAAGAGCGGCGGCGGTCGACCGGGAGCTGTGGGGGCGGCTCTCCCGCGACGAGGATTTTCTTTCCCTGCGCGTTGGCAGCGGAACGCTCCCGGCAAGCTTCTCGGTTCAGGCGCCGAAGCAGATGCTGCGGCTGGAAAGCGACGTCCTCGCGGAGCAGCCGACGCAGATCGCGGAGCGGTTCGCCATGGTTCCGGACTGCCCGATCTGCGTTCCGCTGGGTGAGCATCTGTCCTGCGGCGTTGTGGGAAAGCGCGCGCGCTGCGTCGCGCTTGGGAAAAACCTGATCGTGCAGGCCGCGGCCAATCACAGCTACTGCGATCTGCGGATCGTCGTGCTCTGCGAGCAGGAGGAGACTGCGCAGTGGGAATTCTGCCGCTGGCTGCCGCATTGCTGGGACGAGGGGCATACGGCGCGCCTGATCGCAAACACGCCCGAAACGATCCGCGCACTGCTTGAACGGCTCGAGCCGGTCTTCTCGGCGCGGGCCGCTACCGGGCAGAGTGCCGGGCTCGGCGCAGCGCCGCGTGCAAAGCCGTGGTACCTGTTCGTGTGCGCAGCGTCGGAGACGGTCACGCAGCACGCGTTTATGAAATTTCTGACGGCAAACCGCCGGGAGCTTGGCATCAGCGTGCTGTACCTGTTTGACCGGATCGATCTGCTCCCGGAGGAATGCCACGATATTCTGGACTGCAGGGAAGCAGTGGGCGTGCTGTTTGAGCGCAGGCACGCGTCCCGGAAGCAGCCGTTCCAGCCGGAGCAGGTGCCGCAGGCCCGGTACGAGCAGTTCGCACGCAGCATGGCGCCGCTCCGCATGGAGGCGAAGGGCGCTCCGGCGCTGCCGCGCTCGGTGTCGTTCCTGCAGGGCTATCACGTTTCGCGGCCCTCGGAGCTGGCACTGGATAAAAACTGGGCGAACGCAGAGCCGGAGCGCAGCATGGCGGTCCCGATCGGCGTTCGCGGCGACGGCACGCCGTTCCTGTTTGATATTCATGAAAAGCGGCACGGGCCGCACGGCCTTGTCGCGGGCACGACCGGCTCCGGCAAGTCCGAAATGGTGCAGTCCTGGATCCTGTCGATGGCAGTCCGCTTCCCACCGGATGTGGTCAGCTTCGTGCTGATCGACTTTAAGGGTACCGGCCTGCTGCTCCCGTTCCAGAATCTGCCGCATCTTGCCGGACGCATATCCGATCTGGATACGAGCATCGGCCGGAACCTCATCGCGCTCGAATACGAGCTGACGCGGCGCAAGGAGCTGCTCGACCGCTGGAAGGTCAGCAATATCTCCGATTACAGACGGCTGCTGCGCGAGGGCAAGGCGGATGAGCAGCTGGGATATCTGTTTATCGTGATCGACGAGTTCGCGGAATTCAAGAACCGGTTCCCGGAATTCATGCAGGCGGTCAATCGTGTGTTTGCGGTTGGCCGGACGCTGGGTGTCCATATGATCCTTCTGACGCAGAAGCCCGCCGGTGTTGTAGACGATAAAATGAACGCAAATACGCGCTTCCGCTGGTGTTTGAAGGTGGCAAACGCCGCAGACAGCCGGGAGATGCTGCACCATACCGACGCGGCGCAGATCACAACGCCGGGCCGCGCCTACGTGCAGGTGGGCGAGGACGAGGTCTATGAGCAGATCCAGTCCTATTGGAGCGGCGCACCCTATCAGCCGTTCCGCGAGGCTGCGGGGCAGACGGGCGGACAGACGGCTGTGGTGGACCTGTACGGGAACCGCCATTGCTACGAACCGGAAAAAACAACGGGATACCGCTCCGAACGAAAGGAGATCAATGCGGTCGTGGACTATCTGGACCGCTATTGCCGGGAGCGCGGCGTGGAAAAGGCGCGGCAGCTCTGGACGGCAAAGCTGCCCGAGCAGCTGCGTCTGCGCGATGTCGTCTGCGCGGCGTTCGACGGCGCGCATTGGGAAACGCAGCAGCAGGGCCTGCGGGCCGTCATCGGCCTTCTGGACGATCCTGCGGCGAAGTCGCAGCGCCCGATGTCGCTGAACTTCTCGGAATCCGGAAGCTATGCAGTCTACGGTGCGCCTGCGACCGGGAAAACGACGCTGCTGCAATCGGCGGTCATGTCCCTTTCCCTCTGCTATTCTCCGGAGCAGGTGCACCTCTATCTGATGGACTTCGGCGGCGGGAGCCTCCGGCTGTTCCGGGAGCTGCCGCACGTCGGCGGCATCGTGGACGGAGACGACGCGCAGAAGCAGAGCAAGCTGACGACCATGCTCATCGACACGCTGGACCGCCGGAAGAAGCTGCTTGCCGGACAGGGCCTCGTCAGCATAGACGCTTACCGGGAAGCCACCGGTGAGCAGCTGCCATGGATCGTGCTTCTGCTGGATCACGTTGCGCCTGCGCTGGAGCTGTACCCGGATATCGACGGCTTTTTGCAGACACTCGTGCGGGACGGCGCGGCCTGCGGGATGTATCTGCTGGTCAGCGCTGGCGCGGTGAACGCGCTGCCGTACCGGATCAGCCAGCACATCAAGGCGGCTGTCTGCCTGCGGATGACGGACCGCAGCGATTACGCGCAGATCGTCGGCAAAACGAACGGTCTGGAGCCGGAAAATCTGGCCGGACGCGGTCTGGTCAGAAGCACTCCGCCGCTGGAATTCCAGACGGCGCTTCCCGCAGCGGGAAAACGGGAGATCGACCGCGTCAATGAGATCCGGCGGCTTGCCGGGCTGATGCGCGGGGCATGGACAGGCGCCTGCCCGCCGCCGATCCCGGTGCTGCCGGAGGTCGTGGACTGGCGGGAATATCCGTCGGAGCTGATCCTCTGCGGTCTTACGGAGCAGTCCGTGCAGCCGTGCTTCGCCGCGCTTGCGCAGGAGCAGTTTCTGCTGATCTCCTGCGCGCAGGACGGAAGCAGTACCGTTCAGGCCATTTTTGCGCAGGCCGCAGAAAAGCTTGCGCCTGCGAAGCACATTGTATTTCACGGCGCGCAGGCGCAGGCTGCGGCGGCGTTTGACGGTGAGATCGCCGCGCTGATGCCGGAGATGCAGAAAAGAAAGGACGCGAGCGCCGGGAGCACGGACTGGCCGTGGATCCTGATCTGCATTGACGATCTGAAGCGCTGCATCGATTCGATCAACGACCAGACGCTGCGGCGGCTGGCCAGCATTCTGGTCCTTGGCAAAGGGCTGCGCGTCGCGGTGATCGTAAGCGGAAACGCGGCGGACATTACAAAGCTGTCCGCTTCGGGCGAGCGCTTCACCATGGAAATGACCGGAAAAACGACCCTTCTGCTTGGCGGAAGCGCGCAGGCGCATATGTTTGCCCGGACTGATCTGGCGTACAGCGCCGCGTCACAGGATGCAGGCGCCGGCATGGGCTATCTGGTTCAGGATGGCCATGCGGTCAAGTTGAAGGCAGTACAAAAATAGAGGAGATAGAGGAGGCAGAGAAAATGGAGCGGAGCAGGCTCTCAATCAGAGCGCTGGTCGTGCTGGCGTCCGAATTGGGCGCGGAGCATCTTTTTGGCGTGCGCGACCCGTTTATGATGATGGATCACGAGGAGATCCGGGTGGCGTATGAAGTCTGCCTGGAGGAGCTGGAGCAGAGCGGCGCGATCACGCGGCAATTTGAAGGCGCGGCGATCGTGCGCGGCGATCTGCGGCGGCTCATTGAAATCTGTGCGGAATGCGACTTGTATCTGACTGTCGATGCGGTCAACTGCGGACAGGCGGAGCCGTCCGTCGTATTGTACCGGCAGGGGAGCTGCTGGGCGCAGCTGACAAAGGATGGCGAGCTGGCAAGCCTGACCGGAGCTGCGGACGGGGAAATAGAAGAGCTGGCGCTTGCAAGGCTGATGGAGTGCTGCAAAGCGCAGGAAGCACCTGAGGCGCAGACGCACTGGAGCCTTACAAACGAGCTGCTGCAGCACTGTCTGAAGGACACAGACGCAGGCCGGGCAGAGCTGCTGGCAGCCGGAATGCCGGAGGACGCGGCGGCGCTTCTGCTTGCCGGTCTGGAACGGCGGTGCGGCTATTGCTGCGTGAACACGGTCCATTTGCAGACGCGAACGCTGGAAAGCCTTTGTCTTGTGTACGATTCCGATATGCTGCTCCGGCTGGAGCCCGGCGAGGAGGAGACGGAGGACTGGATCGTCCGCAGGAGCACGCCGGAGCAGATCCGGCGCACGCTGCGTGCGCTGGTACGGGAGGGCGCGCCGCAATGAAGGCCTGTCAGAATGTGATCGTGACCCTGACCATCGGAGACGAGCAGCTGGATGTGGAGCTTCCGGCGTTCCTGCCGGTCGCGGAGGTGAATGCGCGTGTTCTGGAAATGCTCCGCGCCCTGTATCCGCAGGTTTACGGCAGCTGTACTGCGATCCGCCTGTACGACCAGGGAGCGCCCATTGCGGAGTCCAGAACGCTTGCGTCCTGCGGGATCTGGGACGGCGCAAGCCTGCAGGGCTGCGCTATATTGGAGTAATTTGCTGTTTTTAACAAATTACAGCGCCAGTTTTTGTATATTACAACGTATTTGAATTAACATATTGACAAATTATTTTACATAGTGTAAGATAGAACCATCCTGAAACACACCCTTGGAAAGGAGCTTCAGAAATGAGCCTGATCCGCATAGATTATGAAAATGCGCGTGCGCAGGCAAGACAGCTTGAACAGAGCGAGCAGCAATGCAGTCAGATCGCGCAGAGCATTCAGGCGCTCCGGCAGCAGCTTGCCGGCGTGTGGGCCGGAGAAGCCGCCGATACATACGATCAGGCAGCCGAGCGCCGGCTGCGCGAGATCCGAAAGATCCAGGATGAGCTGTCGCGTCTTGCGCACACGATCCGCAAGGCCGCAGATGAGTTTGAAGCCGCAGAAGCACGAACAAAGGCGTCCATGTCCGCGTCAGGCGGGACGGGTTCCGGCGGAGGCGGCGAATGGTAAGGAGGTTGTGCCGGTGCAGATCAAAATTGAATCCGCAGTCGTCCAGCAGGCGCAGGCACGGCTGAGACAGCAGTCGGGCGCGATGCGCGCGGTCGCCGTGAATGTTTCCAGCGTCCTGAACGGACTGGATATGCAGATCGCGGCGACGCAGCAGATCAGACAGTCGCTGGAGGCGCTTTCCCGCAGATGCACGACAGAGCAGACCCAGCTGGAGGCAATGACGCAGATGCTGCTTGCCGCAAGCGACCGCTTCACGCAGACGGACCAGAAGCTCGGCCACAGAGCAAGAGGGCTTGGCGAAGCCGCCGACGCCATTGGCGCGGGCCTCGCGGCCACAACGCTGCCGGCTGTCGCGCTGCGGGGGATCGACAGGCAGAAATGCGCGGACGAGCTGGGAAAGACGTTTGGCCTTCGGACCTCCGAAACCCTGTGCGACGGCGTCAAGCAGGCGGTGGTCAGCAAAAAGAAGGGGTGGTTCTCCAAGCTCAAGGACGATGTTTCGGACTTTGGCAGCGCGGTCAAAACCTCTGTTTCGAACGTCGTCAGCGCGGCAAAGGAAAGCTATCAGAATCACGGAACCGTATATGATATCGTGGAATACGGCAAGGGCGCGGTCAAGATCGGCAAGAGTATTGTCAAAATCGCCGGAGCAGTTGCCGCGTGCAGCACCGTTGCGGGAATTCCGGTTGCACTCTGTATCATTACCAGCGCAGGAAACGATATTGCAAGCGCAAGCGCGGATATAGTCCATGTTGCGCGTGATGAGTACGACGAGGTGGGGAAAACAAATTACCTGAAGGATCTGCTGAAGAAGAATGGCGGAGAGCTGGGCGAAATGCTCGGAAACAAGAAAGCCGGTGAGAAATTCGGCGAGCTGGCCTATACGGGACTGGATATGGTGTCGCTCCTGAAAGGCACGGAGAAAATGCTCAAGTCGTTCGGAAAGCTCAATACGGATCTGACGGGCAAGACCGGATATTCCTTTTTGTGGGGCCAAACCTCGTTTGAAGACGTCATCGGGAATGAGTTCAAATGGTACAAGCCGGATGAATGGCTCCGGAGCAAGTTCATGAACGCTGATTCGACGGCGAATTTCGTGATCGAAGCGGCCAAAAATGTGAAGTCTTTCTATAAGCAAAGCAAAAAATATGTGGATGAGATGCTGGAATTTGCGTTCCGGTAAACACCAGTAAGGGAGGATATGTATTATGTATAAGGATCTGCTTCCGATCGGAAGCGTGGTCGCTCTGCAGGGCGCCACACGGAAATTGCTCATTATCGGCACAATCGTTCATGACGAGCAGACAAACACCACGTATGACTACATTGGCGAACCGTTCCCGGAAGGGTATATCGATGCGGAAACGATGTTCCTGTTCCAGCATGAGGATATTGATTCGGTTCATTTTCTGGGCTACATCAACGCAGAGGTGCAGAGCTATCAGGCAAGCGTGAGAGAAGAGCTGGAGAAAAACGCAGAAAAAGCAGACAGCTGAATTTGAAGTTTAAAATTTATAAAATATAAATAGGAGGAAATGATCATGGCATTGATTCAGGTAACACCCGAGGTATTGAATTCCAAGGCGACAGAGGTCCGCAATCTCCGCAGTCAGCACGACGACACGATGGCGCGGCTGCGCTCGCTGATCCTTGCGCTGAACGAGACCTGGAAGGGCGAGGCACAGGCTGCGTTTGTTGCAAAGTTTGAGAGTATGCAGAGCAGCTTCACAAGCTTCTCTGAAATGCTGGAGGGCTACGCAACGCTGATGGATACGGCGGCCCGCGAGCTGCAGAACACGGATCAGGGCCTGAAGGCGACCATGCAGAGCAGCTTCAACTAAGACAGAATTACAAAGGGGCAGTGCTTCCACGCTGCCCCTTTTGTCTGCGTTATAGATATTTGGAAAAAATGGAGAAAAATATGAAAAGAATAAAGATGATGTGTTTCCTGCTGGCGCTGCTCGGCTTGCTGAGCGCCTGTTCCGCGCATTCCGTTGACGCTGAGGAGCAGTCCGCGCCGACGTGGCAGTCCCGGTACGATCTGGGCGTGCGCTATCTGTCGGACGGAAGGTATGAAGAGGCGATTCTGGCCTTTACCGCAGCCATCGAGATCGACCCGAAGAACGCGCAGGCGTATGAGCAGCGAGGCGACGCGTACTGGGAGCTGGCGCAGAGCGCGCAGGGCAGCGAACAGACGGATGCATACCGCAGCGCTGCGGAGGATTACGAATCGGCAATGCAGTGGGGGAGCGAGACGGACGAGCTGTACCGCCGCGCGGCGGATGCGTACTACGGTGCGCAGGACTATGAAAAGGCGGAGTCCTATTATGAAAAGCTGCTCGAAAAGGACGAGGATGTGCTTGCGCGTCTGATCGAATGCAGCCGGGCGCTTGGAACCGGGAAGGAGCTTGCGAAGCGGCTGCAGGCGCGTTATCTCGAGACGGGTGAAGAACGATATTTACAGGCGCTCTGCGAGCTGTGGCCGCAGGAGGCGCTGCGCGCCTATGCCGCGCTGCTTGGCACAGACGGCACAATGGGCTTTGCGCTTGTCGATCTGGACGAAGACGGCACGCCGGAGCTGATCTGCGGCGAAATTGATACGAAGGGGCAGTCTGAGCAGATCGCGCTGACCGATTATACGCTCTATACATGGAAAAACGATCAGGTGACGGAGCTGTACCACGGCTTTGTCGATACCTGGATAAATCCCGATGTCCGCGTCACCACGGCGGGAGCCATTGTCAATGAGGGCCACGGCACGTCTGCCGGTTACGAGCTGCAGTATGTCCGCTGGGACGGCGTGCAGATCGAGCATCATGATTTCTGGAGCTACGCGAAAACCGAGGATGTGTCCGGTGAGCGGGTATGCTACCTCGATGATGTGGAGGTTTCCGAGGCTGTTTTCGACGAGCGCCTTGCAGCCTGCACAGCTGACGACGAATACGTGCTGTACTTCCTTGCCAGCACGCCGGAAAATTGCAGAAAGTACCTGCGCGATTCCATACAGGCCAGCCGGCAGCCGGAACAGACGCAGCTGAGCGAGCAGGAGCTTCTGGCGCTTTTGCAGGAGAATCTGGCATGGCTGAACGCGGTCGAGGGTGAGACGTTTTTTGTTGAGGGCCAGGGATCGTATATGGCGATCGTTTCCTATGAAAACGGCCAGTACGGAAGAATCAAGCGCCTTGTGCCGTCTCCGGCGACCACCTCGGAGCTTGAGAGTACACTCGCAGAAGACGAAGCCATCGACCCGACGTTCAGCTCCTATTATCCGATTTCGAACTATTCCAGCAAGGAGCAGATTCTGGATAACCTGAGAGAATATATGGACGTAGACAGTCTGGGCATTATGCAGAACGCTTACGCAACCGTTTCAGACGTGCTGAATGATAACGTTTGGGAATTCAATGGCGGTCTGTATCTGGTTCGCGGCGGACGCGGATACGGCGTATTTAACTATGACCCGCAGACGCTGAAAATCGTCAGCTTCGATGAAACGACCTGCGAGGCGGAATGTGATCTGATGCGTTTTGGAGATTACTTTGATTCCGTTCAGACCATTTCATTTGAGAAACGCAGCGGCCGGTGGATCATCACGCATATAGAAAAAGCCAATAGCGGCGCAGACCCCTATACCATCACCGCAGAAACCAGAGCGGACCGCAGCCTCTATCCCCGCCCGGAGCGCACGCTGCAGCAGGGCAGTCAGGGCGAGGACGTCAAATATGTACAGGCTATGTTGGTTGTCATGAACTATGATGGCGTGGTTGTCGACGGCGATTTTGGCCCGGCTACGGAAGCGGCGCTGATGCGCTGGCAAAAGAACCATTCACTTACCCAAACGGGCGTTGTCGATGCCGACACGCTGCAGCAGCTTGAGGCTGCCGAGACAGAATGGCTGCTCCGGGAGTAAAGCGGAGCGATGTTGTGGTGACGGCTGGAGAATGGGGCGGAAAATCACAGTTACGGCACAAATGGTGCAAACTTAAATGACGATCTACTTCGCGTCAGAGGTAGCTTCCAAATCGAGAATATATGTATGTCAGACAGAAAATGTGAAACGCGCAGCGGAAAGTTTTATGTGCTTGGTGATGCTTCATCACTGCATGCCGCGCCGCATGGACAGTGAATATGATAAAAGGAGAAATGAAAATGAAACAGTTCACTTGTGTTTTTTTAACAATAATTCTTCTGCTGACGCTTGCTGCGTGTCAAAAAGCACCGGAAGTTGAACCGGTGGATGAAGCACTCGATTGGCAGACCCAATATGACCTCGGCGTGCGCTATCTGTCCGAGGGGAATTATGAAGAGGCCATTCTGGCCTTTGAGGCGGCGATCAAGATCGACCCCAAGAACGCCGACGCGTACCGCAAGCTGGCCGAAGCATATGAAAAGACCGGCGACGAGGACGCCGCGCTGCGCACACTCGAAACCGGCGCAGAAGCGACCGGCGACCGCGAGCTGGCCGACCTTGCTGAGAAAAAGCGGCAGGAGCTTGACGCACAGCCCGAACAGCCCGAACAGCCCGAACAGCCCGAACAGACCGAGCAGTCCGAACAGCCGGAAGCGCTGGATGAACCGGAAGAACCGGCAGAACCGGAAGCGCCCGACTGGCCCTCGCAGCTGAGCAACGTCGTATATTTCGGCGACATATCAAACTGCCGCATGAGCCGCGAAGCGTCTGAGGCCTACGCCGCCGTGCTCGAACAGCTGCCGGAGATGAAAACGGGCGCAGGTGAGAGCTACAGCCTGCAAGCAGCGCTGTTTGATCCCGGCGACGGGTACCCGCTGCTGGTGACGTGCTATGCGGGAAGTGAAAACCTGTATAACATGGGGTGGCCGGTTTTGGGCGAGCATCTTTTGCCATATCAGGTCTGGACCTTCAACGGGAAAACGGCGGAGCGGTATCCGTTTGGAGAAGAGGCAAGAGCCTGGGGCTCGGATATCCAATTTGGAACCTTTGAAGGAAAGCCGGGGATTTACGTGCATGATGGCTTGTCTCTGGCTGTCGGTGATTCAGAGGGCTATATATACTATACGGTGTCTGAATATCAGCTGGAGCTGCAGCATCATCTGTGGCATGCGACGGAATATATTTACAGCGGCGATGATCAGGAGATCCTGCAAAGGCAGGAAGCTACCGTACAGGATTATCTGGATGACGGCTGGGTGCTTGAAAGTGCTTATAATGACTGGAGCTATTTGATCAGATGTGAGCTGGACGGCACGGTGATCCGTGGAAATGACCCGGATTATGAGCGGCTGATGGATGAATACGCTCGCATACAAGGGAGCTTTCAGGCATCTGCATATGTATGCTACCAGCTGGCGACGCCAATCGGCTTTATCCCTGCGCCGTGGAGCAGCCCTTCGGAGATGTGCGCCGCGCTGCGCGGACAGTAAAAACAGAAAAGAGGAGAAACCAACATGAAACGCTTCTTTTGCATCCTTCTGGCAGCTCTTCTTCTGCTGACGCTTGCCGCGTGCAGCAAAGCACCGGAAGCCGAACCGGCGGACGAAGCGCCCGACTGGCAGACGAAATATGACCTCGGCGTGCGCTATCTGTCCGAGGGGAAT
>ENA-UAKS01000374-UAKS01000374.1-human-gut-metagenome-genome-assembly--contig:-NODE-374-length-19405-cov-5.357106_pt1 | contig 19405 bp, 15 predicted proteins | sample MGYA00243692_ERZ654452 | MGnify/ENA primary metagenome ERZ654452 (study PRJEB26926, sample SAMN06164442) | human gut metagenome | biome: ENVO:00009003; feature: ENVO:2100002; material: ENVO:00002003...
ATCTACACCTAAGCCTTCGTCGGCAGCGTCAGATGTGTATAAGAGACAGGGCACGGGCAGAATGCGGCAGAGGCCGATCTCAGCCGGAACGATGAGATGGAGCGTGGAGCCGGAGATCTTCTTGTCGGCGCAAAGCGCACCGAGCAGCATGTCGGCAGAATAGGGGCAGACGGTCGGAAGACCGTAGTGCGTGAGCCTGCCCGAAATGGCGTCGCGCACGTCCTCCCTGCAGAGCCCGCGCACGCACGCCGCACGTGCGACCATGGCCATGCCGATGGAGACGGCCTTCCCGTGTGAGAGCGTGAAGCGGCTGGAGGCCTCGACCGCGTGGCCGAAGGTGTGGCCGAGGTTCAGAAGCTGGCGCATCCCACGGTCAAATTCATCGCACTGCACGATGTCGCGCTTTTGTTCCACGCAGGCTGCCACGACTGCCTCGAGCGTCTCGCCGGACGGGATCTCCGCCAGCGTGTCAAACAGAGTGCGGCTTCCGAGTACGCCGTATTTGATGACCTCGGCGCAGCCGTCCAGAAATGTCTCGCGCGGAAGTGTGTCCAGCGTGTCAAGGTCGCATAGCACCAGATCGGGCTGATAGAACGCGCCCGCGAGATTTTTTCCGGCGGGAAGATCCACTGCGGTCTTGCCGCCGACCGAGGAATCGACCGCGGCCAGAAGCGTGGTGGGAAGCTGCACGAACGAAATGCCGCGCAGATAGGTCGCCGCGGCAAAGCCGCCGAGGTCGCCGGTCACGCCGCCGCCGAGCGCTATGAGCGCGTCCGCGCGAGTCACGCGGTTTTCTGCGAGAAAATTCAGAATTTTTGCATATTCCAGAAGATTCTTCGATTTTTCTCCGTGTGGGAACACATAGCAGACGGTGCGGACGCCCGCCGCCTCCAGCGACGCGCAGACGCGCTCGCCATAGAGCGCATAGACCGTATCGTCCGTAACCACCGCCGCGCTCGCGCAGCGCACCCGCTCCGCGATCTGTCTGCCGCAGTCGTCCAGCAGTCCGCGCCCGATGCGCACATCGTAGCTTCTGGATGCGTCAATGTGAACGTTTTTCATCGGCCGTCCACCTCCTCCTTGCGTTTTTTGCCCTCCTCGAGCAGGCGCGTCAGCTCCGGGAGATCGTTTTTCTCCAGCGCGGCGCGGTACTCCCGCAGGCTCTCCATCAGCCAGCCCAGCTCCCGCAGCAGGCAGTCGCGGTTCTCCAGAAACAGCTCCGCCCACATCGGTGCGTTGAGCCACGCGACGCGCGTCATGTCCTTGTAGCTTCCCGCCGAGAAGCCCTTGTGCTCTGCGGCGGTCGGGCTTTTTATGTAGGCGTTGGAGATCAGATGCGGCATCTGCGAGGTAAAGGCGATCATTTCATCATGTGCCTGCGCCGTTGTGACGGAAATGCGTCCGAAGCCCGCCGGGGCCAGCAGTTCCTTCACGCGCTGCAAAAGCGCGATATCGTCAAACGACGGCGGAACCAGCACCATCGGCGCGTTGTGGTAGAGATTTTCCCGGGCGTATTTGAAGCCGGAATGGTGGCTGCCCGCCATTGGGTGGCCGCCGAGATAGGTGAAGCCGTACTGCTCCGCGACCGGGAACAGCGCCTCACAGACGACGCGCTTTGTGCCGCAGCAGTCGATGACGACGGGCTTTTCGCCAATGTGCGGCGCCAGCCCTGTCAGCTCCGCAATGGCCGCCTCCGGACAGATGCAGGCTAAGATCAGGTCGCACTGCGCGGCATTCTCCGCGCCGAGCGTCCCATCCACCGCGCCGGACATCTGCGCAAAGCTCAGGATCGCCGCATCCCTGTCCGCCGCCAGAACCGTCCAGCCCGCGGCATGATACGCCTTTGCAAACGAGCCGCCGATGAGTCCGAGGCCCAGAATTCCGACCGTGCTCATACGATCGCCTCACGGACGCGGCGGACCTTCTCGCTGAGCGCGGAGAACTGCTCCGGCGTCAGCGACTGCGCGCCGTCGCAGAGGGCGTGCATGGGATCGTTGTGTACCTCGATCATGAGGCCGTCCGCACCGCAGGCCGCGCCTGCCAGCGCCATCGGCGGTACGAGCGACGCAATGCCCGTCGCGTGACTCGGATCGACGATCACCGGCAGATGGCTCAGCTCATGGAGCATCGGCACCGCCGACAGATCGAGCGTATTGCGGGTGTAGGTCTCAAACGTGCGCACGCCGCGCTCACAGAGAATGACCTTTTCGTTGCCGCTGGCCATGATGTATTCCGCGCTCATGAGCAGCTCCTTCATCGTGTTTGCAAGGCCGCGCTTGAGCAGGATCGGCTTGTCCAGCCTGCCAAGCTCCATCAGGAGGTCGAAGTTCTGCATATTCCGCGCACCGACCTGGATCACGTCCACATCCTCGAACAGCTCCAGCGTGCTGACGCTCATGATCTCCGTGACGATGGGAAGTCCGGTCTCCTGCCGCGCGATCTTCAGCAGCTCCAGTCCCTCGGCCTTCAGGCCCTGAAAGGCGTAGGGCGAAGTGCGCGGCTTGAACGCGCCGCCGCGCAGCAGGTTCGCGCCCGCCTTTTTGACGGCCTGCGCCACGGAGACGATCTGCTCCTCGCTTTCCACGGAGCACGGCCCCGCGATCATGCAGAAATTACCGCCGCCGATCTTCACATCGCCCACCTCGATGACGGTGTCCTCCGGGTGGAACTTCCGGTTGCAGCATTTGAACGGGTCGCTGACCTGCTTGACCGATTCCACGATATCCAGGCTGCGGATGAGATCCATATCTACACGGCTCGTATCGCCGATCAGGCCGAGCACGGTATGATACGCGCCGACGGAAACATGCACGCCGAGCTGCTGCGATTGCAGCCAGTCGATCAGCTGGCGGCGCTTTTCCTCTGAGGTGTTGTGCTTGAGTATGACGATCATGGGATTTTTCCTCCAGACAGAAAATAAAAAAGCGGCACAGCGTAATCTGTGCCGCAAAAAATTCGATGGAGCTTTTTACGCATCACAAATTACCCTTACTATGCAAGCACAGTAAAGTAAAAATAAGCGTATGCGTAGGAAGCGTTGTAAAGCATATCGATATGCCTTTCTGTATCGGATTTGGTATCATTCTATAGCGCCTGCCCGCAAAAGTCAATGCCCGGCGGCAAGAAAATTCCTTCCTGTGCTTTCCTTTCCGCCGCGCGGTTTTACAACGATTTTACAATACCATGTCGCTGGATTTGATATTTCCCTGTTAAGCTAATGTCAGATAATAAGTGATCATGGGAAATGAGGAAAAAATGTATGGATATTTTTGATTTTCTGACAATGATCGGCGGCCTTTGCCTGTTCCTGTTCGGCATGAACCTCATGGGACAGGCGCTGGAACGCCGCGCGGGCGGAAAGCTCCGTGAGCTGCTTGGAAAAATGACCGGAAAGGTCACGGCGGGCTTTCTGACGGGTCTCGGCGTAACGGCCATCATTCAAAGCTCGTCCGCAACGACTGTCATGGTCGTTGGCTTTGTAAACTCCGGGCTTATGACGCTCCGGCAGGCCATCAACGTCATCATGGGTGCCAACGTCGGCACCACGGTCACGGCATGGCTGCTCAGCCTCGGCGGCATCGACAGCAGCAGCGTCTGGGTGCGTCTACTCAAGCCGACCTCCTTTACGCCGGTGCTCGCGCTCATCGGCATCATTCTCTACATGTTCTGCAAGGACAGCCGCAAAAAGGACACCGGCATGATCCTGCTCGGCTTTGCCACGCTGATGTTCGGCATGGACACCATGAGCAGCGCGGTCTCCGGGCTGAAAAACGTGCCGCAGTTCGTCGATCTCTTCCTTGCCTTCCAGAATCCTGTGCTCGGCGTGCTCGCCGGAGCGGTTCTGACCGCGATCATCCAGTCCAGCTCCGCCTCCGTCGGCATTCTTCAGGCGCTGGCCATGACCGGAGCCGTCAGCTATGCCGCCGCCATCCCCATCATCATGGGTCAGAACATCGGCACGACGGTCACGGCCATGCTTTCCTCGATCGGCACCAATAAAAACGCCCGCCGCGCGGCGGTGGTGCATCTGATGTTCAACGTGATCGGCGTCGCGGTCGTTCTGACGCTGTTCTGCCTTGTCAAGCTGATCTTCGCGCCGGAGATCTTCAACGAGCCTGCGACCATGTACGGCATCGCGCTGGCGCACTCCGCCTTCAATATTCTCTGCACAGCCATGCTTCTCCCGGCGGGCGGCTGGCTTGAAAAGCTGGCGATCCGCATGGTGCCCGACAAGGGCGGCGCCGAGGCCGTTTCCGAGCTGGACGAGCGTCTGCTCGCAACGCCGTCGCTGGCCCTCCAGCGCAGCCACACCGTCGCCGCCGAGATGGCGGAGCGCTCCATCCGGGCGATGCAGAACGCGCTGCTCTCTATCTCCGCCTATACTCCGGAGCTGGCGCAGAGCATCCGTGACGACGAGGATGCCTGCGACCACTATGAGGACATTCTCGGCACCTATCTGGTCAAGCTCAGCGCCCGAAAGCTCGGCGAAAACGAGAGTGAGGAGGCCACGGAGCTTCTCAAGTCCATCGGCGACTTCGAGCGTATCTCCGACCACGCCGTCAACATCCTCGGATCCGCCGAGGAAATGCGCGATAAGAAGCTTTCCTTCTCCGACAGCGCCAAGGGCGAATTTGAGACGCTTGCAAATGCACTCCGTGAAATTCTCGCACTTTCTCTGCGTGCATTCTCCACCGGCGATATCGCCGTCGCCTCGGAGGTCGAGCCGCTCGAGCAGGTCATCGATCTGCTCAAGGAGCAGATGCGCACGCGCCACATTCTCCGGATGCAGCAGGGCAATTGCAGCATCGAGGCAGGCTTCGTCTGGTCGGATCTCCTGACCAATCTCGAGCGCACCTCCGACCACTGCTCCAACATCGCCGGGTGTATCATTGACACCGCGCAGCACAATCTGAACCTGCACGAGACCCTGCGCGCCACCAAGCTCACCAGCGAGAGCTTCCGCGAAAAGTTCACGCAGTACGCGCACAAGTATTCCCTTCCGAATTCTGCGGAAGCCTGACGGCGTACCTTCCATCTCCAAATATATACAAAAGTCCGGCAGGCTTTGGCCTGCCGGACTTTTCTTTCTTCACAATCGTTCAGAGGCCCGGCGCAGGGCCGGGCCTCCTTCGTATTCCATTTCGGCATTGCTGCGGAGCAATACTTCCGCCGCTGCATTCTGTCCGCTTACGGCTTGAGGACGTTCTCGCAGAACCGGTGCAGGATCGCCGCGACCTGTGCGCGGGTCGCCTTCGCGCCCGGCGTCAGCCTGCCGTTCGCGCCATGGATGATCTGCGCGCCGCAGGCCCACTGCATGGCGGGAACGGCGTATTCGGAGATATCCAACGCATCGTCATAGCTGAGGATATTGGTGTTCTCACCCACGCTCACGTCCAGTCCTCTGTTCTTTGCGTAGCGGTACAGGATCGCCGCCATCTGTTCGCGCGTGATCTGATCGTCCGGCCCGAAGCAGCCGTTGCCGTAGCCCTTGACGATTCCGTTTTCCGCCGCCCAGACGATCGCCCTTTCATAGTAGGCTCCCGCCTTCACATCCGTGAAGGGGCAGGCTTCAAAGACTGCGGGCTTTCCCTCCATGCGGTAGAGGATCGTCACGATCATGCCGCGCGTTGTGGAAATGTAGGGGCTGAAGGTGGTTTCCGACGTGCCGTTCATCAGGCCGTTTTCATAGACATAGGCCACGTCATCATAGAACCAGTCGTCCCCGCGCACGTCGATGAAGGGCAGCTCCGTCCGCCGCCATCCGGCGTATACCGTCACGTTTTTGGTCATTCGGACAGAGGTGACCCCCTCTGTCAGCATTCGGTCGAGATACCAGCCCGTGAAGCGATAGCCGTCCTTGACCGGCTCGTATTTGCTCAGGTCGATCTTCGTGTCATACGGAGCATAAACATCAGAGATGCGGCTGCCGCCGTTGGTCTCGAATTTCAGAACATAGGCCGCGGCTCCGTCGAGCGGCGCAACGTCCTTCCGCTCCTGATGTCCGCAGACGGAGCAGGTGCGCTCCACGATGCCCCATACCTTTGCGGTCGCCTTGTAGATCACGACCCATTCGCCGAAGGCGTGCGGCTCCATCGGGACCGCGACAGCCTCGCAGCAGGTATAGCGCCCCTCATGCGTCGTCTCGGTCGTGACCCAGTAGATCGTGCCGGTGTGGTTATTCGGAGCCAGCGCACCGTATTCGCCGCCGCAGACCGCGCAGACGGCCCTTGCCGTACAGGTCGCCGTGCCGCCGGAGCAGCTGTCCGTCTCGGTGTGGCTGCCGTCGCGCTTGCAGACGCGCGTGTGCGTGTCGTTGCCGTTGGAGATCCATGCACCCCAGTCATGTCCGAGGACGTTTCCTGCCTCGAAGGTTGCCTCCGAAGCCGTCCCCGCAGAGCTGAGTCCGCAGGCCGCGCAGGACTTGTAATAAACTGCCTTTTCCGTGCAGGTCGCACCGGATTTCAGATACTTCGCTTCCGCAATTTCCACCGTGAAATCATGCGGCAGGAGTTCGCCGTATTCGCCGCCGCAGACTGTGCAGACGGCCCTTGCCGTACAGGTTGCCGTGCCGCCGTGGCAATTCTCGGTTTCCGTATGGCTGGTGTCACGCTTACAGATTCGGGTGTGGGTCTTTTCATCGCTGTTCTGCGTCCAAGCGCCCCAGTCGTGGTCCAGCGCGGTATTCGCTGCGGTAAACGTATCGGCGTCGTTGGTGCTTACTTCTCCGCACGCACAGGATAGATAATACACCGCGTTATTGGTGCAGTCCGCAGGAGTTTTCAGCGCTTCGGGCTTTTGAACCTGCTGTGTGTAGGCGTGCACATGGATCGGCGTCCAGTGGGCGTAGAGGGTCTGCGTCCCGAACACTGTCACGGTGGTGTTTTCCTTAATCTCGGTGCCGCCGTTCTGTTCCGTGTACCAGCCGGTGAAATTGTATCCCGCATAGCTGGGAACCGGCAGTGTGCCGTAGGGTTCGCCGGTCATCAACGATTTGGTTTTGTCCGCTTCGGCCAGCATACCGCCGTTGGGGTCAAATGTCACAGTGAGGGGCCGCGCAACCGCGCCGGAAACAAGGTACAGCTTCTGGTCATCCTTATACTCCACGTGGGCATTGGCGTCATCCGCGAAAAAGTAATTCGAGTAGTCTTTTTTGTAATTATTAGAAAATGCCACGGGGTAGCTGATATTCGCGGTGGTGACGCCGATGGACGCGCCTTTGGACATGCCGATCTCGATGGTCAGCGTCTTGCCGGAGGGCAGATACACATTGTTGGCCTTGCCGGAAACCGTGTTGTTCTGCACGAGGGGCTCGTTTCCGACCCTCAGCTGGCCGCTGTTGCTGGGGTTGATATAAATGCCGCCGCCATTGCCGCTGGCTTTGTTATTCTCGATCTTACCGCTATAGAGTTGGCAGACCGAGCCGGTGCGGTAAATATATACACCGCCGCCGTTGCCGGTGGCCGTATTGCCGGAGATCTCGCCGCCTTGCATAATCAGCCATGACGGCTCCTGATTCAGATAGATGGCGCCGCCGTCGCCGCTGGTGTTTCCGGTGATCTTGCCGTCATAGAGGAAGAACTGGCAGTCCTTGTCAAGCACATGAACCGCGCCGCCCTCTGAATTGGCCTTGTTGTCGCTGATCTCGCCGCCCCGCATGCAGAGCGTTGTCGACTGATTAGAATCTTGGCGCAGGCAGATGGCGCCGCCCCAGCGGCTGGCGGTATTGCTGTTGATCTTCGCGCTGCCGGAAATGTTGATCTCGCCCCAACCCATCAGAATCGCGCCGCCGTCCAGACTGGAGGAGTTGCCGGTGATCTGCGCGCTGCCGGAAATGTTGATCTTCCCGTTGCCGCGCATATAGATCGCGCCGCCGCCGGCATTGTTGCTGTCCATGGTCGCTGTATTGCCGGAGATGGTGCCGCCGGTCATATTGATGGTCCCGCCGGTGGTGGAGAAGAACGCGCCGCCGTTCTTGGCGGTGTTATTCTTGATTGTGCCGCCATACATATTGAAAGTGCCGCCGGTGGTGTTCGGCATGTTTGCATTGAATTTCCGGAAAATGGCACCGCCGTAGTTCTTGCCGTTGTTGCCGGAGATTTCGCCGCCGTACATATTGAATATGCACTGCTGGTCATCCAGAGCGATGGCTCCGCCGCCGCCTTTGCCGGTGACTTTGCCGCCGGTGAGCTTGCCGCCGAACATATCCAGCGTGCTGGTATAAAGGTAAATGCAGGCACCGCCCCAGACACTCTGCGTCGCACCCTTGAAGGTGCCGCCGCCACAACAGTCACAGAGGACAAGCCGGCCGCCGTTTTTGACCTGAATCTTGGCTGTGCCGTTGCTGGCAAGGGTCTTGCCGTTCAGGCACAGATATAGTGTTTTGCCATCCACCGTCAGATGGCCGCTGAGGGTGGCGTTCTCCGTCAGGTAAACGTAGGCGGTATTGTTGGTATATGTGATGCTGCTCGTGCCGCTCCACGGCTGATAGGTCACGTCGGAATGGCTGGTATGGTTGCCCGCAAGGACGGAGCCGCCGCAGAAGCAGTGCACATGCTGGCCGTCCGCGTCCACGGAAGCGTCCGCTTCCTCAGGCATTTCTTCCTCTTCGAGTGCAGGCGCTTCCATTTGCCCGGTGTAAAGCGCGCAGTCCTCCGGACGCGCATCCTCCGCACCGCAGGCCGGACAGTCTGCATTCCGGTTTTCCTCCGTGCATTCCACGGTGCAGATGCAGGCAAACGCCTCCTCGTACACATGCTCATGCGCTTCCTCGGCAAAGGCCGCCGTGGGCAGAAGCGTCAGCAGCATACAGAGAAGGAGCAGAACGCTGAGCAATCTTTTTTTCATATTTTCCTCGCTTTCATTTCTCGCCCTTCCCGTACCCCGTGGGAAAGGCCGGTCCAAGGAGCCGTGCACGGAACCTCATCCGTGCAGGGGCGTACATCCTTTTCTACGACTATTTCTCCGCTTCCATGATACCGCTCAGGGAAAACTCAAAGTGCATCGCAAGCGCCTTGAACAGCTCCTGCATGACGCGCTCGGAGATCTCCCGGATATTCAGCCCTTCGATAAAGCCGACGGTCTTTTCGATCTCGTCCTCCGGCACATGGTAGGCACGGAGGCTCATTGTGAGGAACATCCGCAGCTTTTTCTCCAGCGTCAGCTCTTCGTCGCACGGATGGGCCATATAGCCGCGCATGATCCCGGAGGAGCCGATCTCCATGGCGTAGAAGTCGCGCTCCGTCAGCTCCGGCTGATACCGGCCGAAGATCTGGTACAGCTCCTTTGCCGTCTCGCGGAAAATATAATCCGAAGCCGCCTGCTGGGTATAGGCTTCGATATAAATTTCCCGAAGATTCTCATTCAGCTCCGTAAGGGTCATCTGAATGGCCGTCTCGACGGCGTAGACATAGACCGGCGGCAGCTGCGTGCCCGCTGTGCTGCGCGCCATGGCGAACTGATTGCTGAACATGAATTCCACCAGCTCCGTCAGCACACCGTCCTTGGCGCGGAAAATGTTCTGAAAAATGCTGTTGGAGACCGATGCCTTCTGGACGATTTCAGCGACCGTCGTTTTCTTGTATCCCTGCTCCAGAAAGAGACGGACGCAGACCGTCAGAATGCGCTTCTTTGAGGGCAGGCTCGCATTAGTGATGGCGATTGCGGCTTCCTCCTTTCCCCTTTTTTGTGTTTGGCATGTATGCCATCATTGTAACAGAAGTTCCCAGAAAAGGCAATAGGGCAAAATCCGCCGCATTCTCTTCGCCGCAACAGAAAACGCCCCATCCGTCCGGTGCACTTCCGTGCAGGCCGGCAGATGGGGCGTGTATTTTATTCTGTGCCTGCCCAAAAGCGCACGATGTCAGGCAGATGCTTGGCTTTCAGGTGTTTTTGGCGGCTCCGCATTCAGTTCCCGGTAGGTTTTCACAATGATGACCGCTGAAATAAGAAAGGTCAGAATATCCGACACCGGCATGGAATACAGTACGCCGTCCAGGCCGAAGAACACCGGCAGCAGCAGGGCAAAGCCCACACCGAACACCACCTCGCGGAACATGGACACCAGCGTGGAGGCCAGCGCCTTGCCGACTGCCTGCAAGAAGATGAAGCACGCCTTGTTGACACAGGCGAGGATCATCATGCAGAGATAGGTGCGGAACGCCTTGATGGCAAAATCGGTGTAGTAGCTACTCTCGTTGGCCGCACCGAAAATGGCGATGAGCTGACGGGGAAAGCCCTCTGCCAGCACAAGCGCCACCGCGCCCACCAGCGCCTCGGCCACCAGCAGCTTGGTGAACAGCTCCCGCACGCGGAGCTTTTTCTCCGCGCCCATGTTGTAGCCCACGATGGGGATGCAGCCTGCCGCCATGCCCACCACGATGGAAATGACGATCTGGAAGAACTTCATCACGATACCCACAACCGCCATGGGGATCTGCGCGTACTGCTCCTGCCCGAACACAGCGTCCAGCGCGCCGTATTTGCGGAGCATATTGTTGATGGCCGCCATAGCCGCCACGAGGCTGATCTGGGAGAGAAAGCTGGTGATGCCCAGCGTCAGCATCCTCCCGCAGATGCTCCAGCGCAGGGCATAGTCGCCTGCCGCGGGCTTGATGATCTTCATGTGCAGCAGATACCAGACAGCAAGAAACGCCGTTGCCACCTGACCGATGACCGTGGCAACGGCTGCGCCCATCATGCCCCATTTGAAGATAAAGATGAAGATAGGGTCAAGAATAATGTTTATCACAGCACCCGCCAGTGTGGAGATCATGGCGAACTTGGGGTTGCCGTCTGCGCGGATGATGGGGTTCATGGCCTGCCCGAACATATAAAACGGGATGCCCAGCGTGATATAGAAGAAATACTCCTGCGAGTGGTGGAAGGTCTCCTCATTCACCGTGCCGCCGAACATGGCGATGATGGTGTTTGCGAAAATGAGATATACCGCCGTCAGAACAAGACTGCTGGCAACCGATAACACAACCGCGTTGCCAACGCTGCGCTTGGCCTTGTCCACCTCGTTTCTGCCCAGCGCCATGCTGACAAACGCACAGCAGCCGTCGCCGACCATAACAGCGATGGCCAATGCTACGACGGTCAGCGGGAATACGACCGTATTGGCAGCGTTGCCGTAAGAGCCGAGGTAGCTGGCGTTGGCAATAAAGATCTGGTCAACGATGTTGTAAAGCGCACCCACCAACAGCGAGATGATGCAGGGGATGGCGTACTGCCGCATGAGCTTGCTCACGCGCTCCGTCCCCAAAAACTGATTTCCGGTTTCCAAAAAAATCACCTTTCTTTCAAAAAAATAAGAAATGCGTAAGTCCCAACATATCCGGACTTACGCATTTCTGCTACACGATTTGCCTATGAAGTTTTCTCCCATCTTGCCGCTTCTCACCCGATTCCGCAAAAAAGGCGCGTGGCTGTTTCTCCAACTGGATTTACGCAGAAACGCCACACGCTGTAGATTTATTATAGCGGATTCGGATGGAGATTTCAAATGTTTTTTGAATGACTTTGGTCTCGCTCGATCATACTTTGGGCAATCACCATGCTGCCGGATAACATAAAAAAATCGGCACCTGCTTTTGAGGCAGGTGCCGATTTCTGTTACCCTATCATGCGCTTGAATTTTTGGTGTAAGTTTGGCGTAAATCCGCTTTTGCACATCCAAAAAATCAAGCAATTTCAAGGCTTTGCGGTGTCTCTTAGTACATGCCGCCCATGCCGCCGCCCTGGGCTGCGGCAGCCGCCATCGCGGCATCAGCCTGAGGATCGGGCTTGTCGGTGACGAGGGACTCGGTGGTCAGGACGCAGGCCGCGATGGATGCAGCGTTCTCAAGCGCGGTACGGGTGACCTTGGTCGGATCGACGATACCGGCCGGGATCATATCGCAGTAGGTCTCGGTATAGGCGTTGTAGCCGTAACCGGCCTTGCGGCTGGAGCGGATCTTGTCAAAGACGATGGAGCCGTCCACGCCCGCGTTCTCAGCGATCTGGCGGATCGGAGCCTGAAGCGCCTTGGCGATGATCTGCGCGCCGGTCTTTTCGTCGCCGGTGAGCTTTGCAGCCAGCTTCTCGACAGCGGGGATGGCGTTGACATAGGCAGTGCCGCCGCCGGCGACGATGCCCTCTTCCACAGCCGCGCGGGTCGCGTTCAGAGCGTCCTCAACACGCAGCTTCTGTTCCTTCATAGCGACCTCGGTCTGTGCGCCGACCTTGATAACGGCGACGCCGCCGGACAGCTTTGCAAGGCGCTCCTGGAGCTTTTCCTTGTCGTAGTCGGAGGTGGTGACAGCCAGCGTGTTCTTGATCTCGGCAACACGCGCCTTGATCTCATTGGCATCGCCCATGCCGTCCACGATCACGGTGTTGTCCTTCGTGACCTTGATCTGACGTGCGCGGCCAAGATCGGAGATCTGAACGTCGGTCAGAGCCATGTTCAGCTCACTGGAAACATAGGTGCCGCCGGTCAGAACGGCGATATCCTTGAGCATTTCCTTGCGGCGGTCGCCGAAGCCCGGCGCCTTGACGCAGACGCAGTTGAAGCTGCCGCGCAGACGGTTGACGAGCAGGGTGGACAGTGCATCGCCCTCGACGTCCTCGGCAATGATGAACAGCTTCTGGCCGCCCTTGACGATCTGCTCGAGCAGGGGCAGGATCTCCTGGATGGAGGAGATCTTCTTATCGGTAATGAGGATGTAGGGGTCGTCCACGACGGCTTCCATCTTCTCGGTGTCGGTGACCATGTAGGGGGAGATATAGCCGCGGTCGAACTGCATACCCTCGACAACGTCCAGGCCCGTCTCAGCGGTCTTGGATTCCTCGATGGTGATGACACCGGAGGCGGTGACCTTCTCCATAGCCTCGGCGATCAGCTTGCCGACGGCCTCGTCGCCGCTGGACACTGCGCCGACTCTTGCGATGTCGTCGCTGCCCTTGATGACCTCGGAATTGGCCTTGATGGCATCCACTGCCGTCTTGACAGCCTTCTCCATGCCCTTGCGCATGACCATCGGGTTTGCACCGGCGGAGACGTTCTTCAGGCCCTCATGGACGATGGCCTGCGCGAGCAGCGTTGCGGTTGTGGTGCCGTCGCCGGCTGCATCGTTTGTCTTAGTCGCAACCTCGCGGACGAGCTGCGCGCCCATGTTCTGGAACGCATCCTCCAGCTCCACGTCCTTGGCGATGGTCACGCCGTCGTTGGTGATGAGCGGAGCGCCGTACTTCTTGCCAAGCACAACGTTGCGGCCCTTCGGGCCGAGGGTGACCTTTACGGTATTGGCGAGCTGATCGATGCCGGACTGAAGGGCCTTGCGGGCATCCTCACCATAGATGATCTGTTTTGCCATAATGCATTACACTCCTTTATTGATGGGCGGCTGTCCGTTATTCCACAACAGCCAGAATGTCGGAAACCTTGCAGATGACGTAATCCACGCCGTCGAGCTTCAGCTCCTGACCTGCGAATTTGCCGGTAATGACCTTGTCGCCGGCCTTGACCGTCATGGGTGCATCCTTCGTGCCGGGGCCGACGGAAACGACCTCCGAGATCACGGACTTTTCCTTCGTCGCGGTGGAGAGGATGATGCCCGACGCAGTCTTTTCTTCCGCCTCGTGGCTCTTCAGCAGCACATTGTCAGCAAGCGGAGTCAGTTTCATGATAATTACCTCCTTGGAAATATGAAGAGCGGTTTCCCGCAGTTTTATGGGATTCTTAGCACTCATTGTCTCTGAGTGCTAACATGTATAATAATAGCCAATTCCGCCAAAATGTCAAGAGGCATTTCCGGTAAATTTATGTCGAATCTGTTAATTCTTATGCCGGAATTGCAGTCCCTTCGGATAGAAGAAGCGGACAGCCGCCGGGATCAGCTCGATCTGCGCATCGTCGGTATAGATGGCCTCGCCGTCCACATTGACGACGGAGGGCTTGTCGCTCCGGATGCGGAGCCTTCTGCACCGCACATGACGGATGAGCTGCGGATAGTCCGCATAGCGTCCCTTCTGGTATCCGCCGATAACGCCCGGCACCTGAAGCAGCGTGACCTTTTTGACCAGCAGCACGTCCAGCAGCCCGTCGTCCGGCTCCGCCTCCGGCACCGGATTGAAGCCGCCGCCGTACCAGCGGCCGTTGCAGATGCAGATCATAGTCTGCTCTGCGTCCACCGTCTCCGTCTCGTCGAGCGTCACAACGTAGTGCGCGCTTAGCCCATGCACCATATTGGCAAGGATGGAGAGGACATACGCCCCCTTTCCCGTCACGAGCGGCAGGCGCTTGAAGCGCGCGATATCGGTACCGACCCGCGCGTCAAAGCCGATGGACAGGATGTTGATGGAATAGGTGTCGTTGCAGCGGATCAGATCGAAGTGCGCCTCGTCCGCCTCCAGCAGCCGTTCGAGCCGGAAAAACGGCTCCGTCTCGGAGAAGATCTTGATGGCATCGTTTCCGGAGCCGCCCGGGAAATGCGTGATGGCCGCGTTCGGGAAGCCGACTACGCCGTTTACGACCTCGTTGAGCGTCCCGTCGCCGCCGCAGGCGTACAGCCGTACCTCTTCGCCGCTTTCCGCCGCTTTTCTTGCAATGTCGCGGCAGTCGCCGGGCTTCTGCGAGACGCAGATCTCATAGGCAAGCCCGCGCGCACCGCAGGCCTCCTCGATCTGCTTGCGGAACTGCTGCGAATGGTCATATTTTCCCGCAGCCGGGTTTATGATAAAAATATGCTTCATGGAAGGAACCTTCTCCTCTCGGCTTCGTCTTAAAAATAGCGTGATATTTCCCGGGAAATCTGCCGGGGCGGCGCTTTCGGCGGAACGCAGCCGCTCAGAAATACATATAGACGTTGCATTGCAGCCGTCCGTTGTAGAGCTTGCGCTTTTTCGCCGCCGGCTTGCCGAAATAGTGCTCGAATTCCGGCTCGGAGGAAATGATGTACTTCTTCCAGCCGTCGGCAAACTTGATGTGCCGTCCGAAGGCCTGGTAGAGCCGCTGGGCGCTGCGCTGCTCGAGCATCCGTTCTCCATAGGGCGGATTGCAGACGATCAGTCCCCTGTCCGACGGCAGGCTCATCTTCGTGGCGTCCGCCTCGCGGAATTCGATCAGCCTTCCGACGCCCGCCTTCGCGGCGTTGGCGCGGGCGATCTCCAGCGAAGCCGGGTCGATATCGGTGCCGAGGATGCGGTAGTCGCCGCGGAATTCGCGGTCCATCGCCTCGCTGCGGGCCGTCTGCCAGACGGTTTTCGGCACACAGGCCCACTTCTCCGCGCCGAAGCTTCGGTTCAGTCCGGGCGCGCGGTTGAGTGCGATCATGGCCGCCTCGATGCAGATGGTGCCGGAGCCGCAGAACGGGTCCCAGAAGAAATCGCGGCCGCGATAGCGCGCCAGATTCACCATTGCCGCCGCCATCGTCTCATGCAGCGGCGCGAGATTCGCCACCTGCCGGTAGCCGCGCTTGTGCAGGCTCACGCCGGAGGTATCAAGGAACACCTCGCACCAGTCCTTCATGATGGAAAAGCGGAGCTGATACGTCGCGCCCGTCTCCGGGAGCCAGCCGAGGCCGTACTTCTCGCCCAGCCGCGTGACCGCCGCCTTTTTGACGATGGCCTGGCAGTCGGGGACGGAGTGAAGCTGGCTGTTCAGGCTGTAGCCCTTGACCGGGAACGCGCCGTCCTTCGGAATAAAATCCTCCAGCGGGATGGCCTTGACGCCCTGAAACAGCTCCTCAAAGCTCTTGGCCTCGAAGGCGTTGAGCAGGATCATGACCCGCTCACCCATGCGGCAGCAGAGATTCGCCTTGGCCATCGCCGCAAAATCGCCGTCAAAAAAGACGCGCCGGTCCTCCACGCGGACGTTCTGGAGATCGAGCCGCTTCAGCTCATCGCCGACAAGGCCCTCCAGTCCGAACAGGCACGGCACGCAAAATGTCATATTTTCCATACTACAATGCTCCATAAAAAACGATATTACGTTAAGTATAGTGGTTGACCGGCAAAATAGCAATTCATTTCTTAAGAAATTTTACATAATTCCCGTCGTGACTTTGCATATTCCCTGTTGTATAATCAAATTAAGAAAGGAGGGGATCTCATGTCAGGCGCAGTTTATATCTGGCTGGCAGCAATCATCGTGTTTCTGCTGGTCGAAGCCGGAACGGTCGCGCTGGTATCCATCTGGTTTGCAGGCGGCGCGCTGCTGGCCATGATCGCCGCGGCACTGGGCGCAGGTGTTCCTGTGCAGCTGGCCGTGTTCGTTCTGTCGTCCGGTCTTTTGCTGGCGCTCATGTGGCCGCTGGCGAAAAAGCGCATCAACGGCCGCCATGTCCGCACCAACGCCGACCGTCTGATCGGGCGGGAGGTGCTCGTGACGGAACAGATTGAAAACCTGAAGGAGACCGGCGAGATCAAGGTCAACGGCGTGCTCTGGACAGCCGTCAGCGCAGACGGCTCCGTCATTCCCGAAGGTTCGCTTGTCCGCATTGAGCGTCTGGAGGGCGCGAAGGTCTATGTCAGTCCCGTAAAGGCATCCGCAGCATCCAATTCGTAACCCGTAAACGCTTTCATACCAAATATCAAAAAGAAAAGGAGAAAAATTATGGAATGGATCATCCCCGCGATCCTGGTCTTTCTGATCCTGATCGTCATCGTCCGCAACATCAATGTCGTCCAGCAGTCCCGCGCCTACGTCATCGAGCGTCTCGGCGCATTCAGCAAGGTCTGGCAGGTCGGCATCCACTTCAAGGTCCCGTTCATTGAGCGCGTGGCCAAAAAGGTCAGCCTCAAGGAGCAGGTGCTTGACTACCCGCCCCAGCCTGTGATCACCAAGGATAACGTCACCATGCAGATCGACACCGTTGTCTATTTCCAGATCACCGACCCGAAGCTCTATGCCTACGGCGTTGAGCATCCCATGATGGCGATGGAAACGCTCACCGCGACAACCCTCCGCAACATCATCGGCGACCTCGAGCTTGACCAGACGCTCACCTCCCGCGACGTTATCAACACCCGGATGCGCGCGATCCTCGACGAAGCGACCGACCCGTGGGGCATCAAGGTCAACCGCGTCGAGCTGAAAAATATCCTCCCGCCGCAGGACATCCAGAACTCCATGGAAAAGCAGATGAAGGCCGAGCGTGACCGCCGTCAGGCGATCTTGCAGGCCGAAGGCGCCAAGCACAGTCAGATCCTTGTCGCAGAAGGCGAAAAGGAGGCCGCCATCCTCAAGGCCGACGCCGAAAAGCAGGCCGCCATTCTCAAGGCGGAGGCAGAGAAGGAGTCCGCCATCCTCAAGGCCGACGGCGAAGCGCAGGCCATCCGCGCCGTGCAGAAGGCGCTGGCCGATTCTCTGGAAATGCTGAACGAAAAGGCCCCGAACGATCAGGTCATCAAGCTCAAGGCGCTCGAGGCCATGCAGAAGATCGCCGACGGCAAGGCCACCAAGATCATCATTCCCTCCGAGCTTCAGGGCCTCGCAGGGCTTGCCAGCGGCGTTGTGGAAAGCGTAAAGGAGACGAAGTAATATGGTGAAGAAGGACGAGCGCTTTATCAAGGTGCTGAACGAGGGCAGTACCTGGACCACGAACCGTGAGATTTGGGTCGACAAAACGACCGGAGTCAACTATCTCTGGATCGCCTCCGGCTACGCCGGCGGACTGACCGTTCTGCTCGACCGCGACGGAAAGCCGATCGTCTCTCCCCTTCCCATCTCGGAATAAAGCTTTTTTGCAGCATAAACCCAGCGGGCTTCGACGAAGGTCGAAGCCCGCATTTCATTTCTCCTAAAAGCGCCGTCCGGCTCAGCCCTCGTAGCCGTTTGGGTTCTGCTTCTGCCAGTTCCAGCTGTCGCGGCACATATCGACAAGGCTCTTCTCCGCCTTCCAGCCGAGCACCTCGAGGCTCTTCGACGGGTCTGCGTAGCACGTCGGCAGATCGCCCGGACGGCGCGCGGTGATCTCATAGGGTACCTTCACGCCGTTGGCCTCTTCAAAGGCGTGTACCATGTCGAGCACGCTGTAGCCGTGACCCGTGCCGAGATTGAAAATACCCTCGCCGGTGTGGCTCATGAGATAGCGGATGGCCGCAACGTGGCCCTTCGCCAGATCGACAACATGGATGTAATCGCGCACGCCGGTGCCGTCGGGCGTGGGATAGTCGTTGCCGAACACGTTCAGATGGTCACGCTTACCGATGGCCGTCTGCGAAATATACGGCATGAGGTTGTTCGGAATGCCGTTCGGATGCTCGCCGATCTTTCCGCTTGCATGTGCGCCGACCGGGTTGAAGTAGCGCAGATTCACGACCGACCACTCCGGGTCTGCCTTGGCAATGTCGCGCAGGATCTGCTCACCCATGTACTTTGTCCAGCCATAGGGATTGGTGCAATTGCCTGTCTTGGAAGTCTCCCGCAGCGGCATCTCGTTGTCGCCGGAGTAGACCGTGGCAGATGACGAGAAAATAATCCGCTTGACATTGTGCCGTGCCATGACCTTGCAGAGCGTCAGCGTGGCATCCAGATTGTTCTGGTAGTATTCCATCGGCTTGGCAACGGATTCCCCCACCGCCTTGAGCCCCGCAAAGTGAATGGCGCAGGAAATTTCGTACTCGGAGAAAATTTTCTCCAAAAGCGACTCGTCGCGCACGTCGCCCTCGATGAACGCGACGTTTTTGCCGGTGATCTCCGCCACGCGGCGCAGGCTCTCGGGGTTCGAATTGCTGAGATTATCGATCACAATGGGCGTGTAGCCCGCCTCGATCAGCTCTACACAGGTATGGCTGCCGATGTATCCGGCGCCGCCGGTGACCAGTACGTTCATTTTATATTCCTCCTGACCCGGATGCTCCGGCGCTGCCTGTAAGCGCGGCCTCCGGGCGTCCTTTCGATTGGTTTTCTGCTTCCATCTTAGCGCATCCCGCCGGAATTGCAATTCTTTCTTTTCGCTTGTGTACGATTTGACAAATTCCGTAGAAGATTCGGAAAAGGCTTTCCCCGAAAAAAGCTCCGGCCCTCCGCTGCCTGCGAAGAGCCGGATATTCTTATAAGATCAGCTGCAAAAGGATCACGCTTCCGCAGCACAGCAGCGACACCGGCAGCAGGCCCAGCCCGAACCATGCGCCCGCCACGCCGACCAGCATGACCGCCGCGCCCGCGATTGGGGAGCCGGTGACGGTCAGTACGGCGGGAAAGGTCATGACGGAGAGCGTCACATACGGAACGTAGTAGAGAAACGAGCGCAGAAATTCGTTTCGGATGGGCTTTCGGATCAGCGTCAGCGGAAGCACACGGATCAGATAGGTCGTGAGCGCCATTGCGGCAATGTAAAGATAGGTTTTCATGCCGCGTGCGTGCCCTCCCGGAACGTGCGCTTCTCCTCCGCAGGCTCTCTGTGCGGGAACCTGTCTCTTA